>Ga0255772_10000319_pt1 | contig 48014 bp, 59 predicted proteins | sample 071ome_34_FD_179970 | JGI IMG/M metagenome (GOLD analysis project Ga0255772, IMG submission 179970) | Coastal salt marsh microbial communities from the Groves Creek Marsh, Skidaway Island, Georgia - 071411BT metaG (version 2) | ecosystem: Environmental > Aquatic > Marine > Intertidal zone >...
CTACTAGTGGACTTCGTTCTGGTCTAGGCTTTCTATAAGTCTTTCCAAGTACCACTTACCCTTCTTTAGATCTTGTACAGCTGCGTTCTTGTACCTAAAACGCCACAGGTATTTCATAACTGCGCCTTTTAAATACCCTTGGAACTCTAGAGGGTCCATAGATGCTTCGATTGCATCGATAGCTTCAATAGCACCGTGGTTGTAGTGAGGCGGATTCTTTACAGGATCATCCATAAGTAGTCTCCAATATCGATGTTGCTATATCTTTGTAGGTTAAATTAGGGTCAAAAGACTTCTTAGGCAGCACATCAAGCTTAACAGAAGTATCTTTTAGCACCGCAACTCCCTCTTCTTCTGTACCAATTACTACCCAACACGGCACACCATAGCCTGATATACGATGTAGCCACTGCTGTTGCAGGACTGACAGACCAGTCTTGATAGAGTTGTTTGGTAATTTATAAATGAACTTGTACTCCACAAATAAAATACTAGCGGGGCCAGCGTAGAAAGCATCTGGAACCCCGCCAGTAAAGCGATCATTTATTTTCCAGCGGTAAACGTCTGGAGATAAATGTTTGTGAACAGCTTTTACAAAGCCGTGTTCATTCATAGTTTAGTAAGTGGAAACTTATTGAATGTCAGTTGCCAAGTGTTTCTGATAGTACTCTTTAGCCTGGTTGTACACGTTCTCTGGAGCGTAACCAACCGGCTCGATAGAGATATTTACCCAGCTGTTACTACCTTTAGACTCGGAAGTAGAAGTAAGCTTCCATACGTGAGAGAACCTATCATACTGCTTGAGTGCTATATTGCTGTTCCAAGAACGGCTAACTCGCATTTTTGAGTTAGCAAAGTCAAGGATGTAAGGTATCTGCTCCAGCTCGTTTGTTTCTGGGTCAAGAATCCACAGAAGATGACGGTGGGTTTCATCTACTTTGCAAGATGTTTTAGCCATATCAGACATAAACTGATCCTCAGCTATAGCTTCTGTAGCTTCATGCCTAGAACCAAACTCACCAAGCTTACCGCCACCAGCTTCTTGGCCTTTCCATACGACATACCTTGTTTCGAACTTAAGGTTGACGCAGAGAAGCTCATCATAGAAGTCGCCAGTAGTAGAGTTTAAGAACTGGCCAACCTTAACGCCTTCAACGTAGCTCTTATGGTTGGGGTCTATACACTTACTACTCTGCTGGACCAGTGAAATCCTAGGTATTTCAAGATCTTCAGCACGGACTTCCTGGTTACCAAGGTTAGAACTATCCTGCAAGTAAGCAGGTACTGCTACGTCTAGTTCAGTGGTTTTAGCTGTTACTACTTCAGTTTTCTTAGTCATGTGTTATTTCCTAATGTGTTAGTGTGTTAGTGTGTTAAGTCGGATCAACTTACAACGATCGCATGTTGATCTTTTTTATCGTCCGTGGTTCTACTCCAGGAACTTCTTCCCCAGAGGTTAAAAACTCCTCGTAGGCTTTCGATGAAACCCTGCGATGGAGAAATTCGAGATACCTATTCTCAAGAATAAAGTTCCCAAATGCTTCCCAGTCAGTGACGTTTGGAACCGTCTGCTCTGCTATGGATACAGTTGCTAAGCCAGTAATGCTGGTTTTATCTAACCCCTCTGCTTCAAGCTTTTCCATCACTTGAGCATCAAGCTCAGCAATCTTCTTATTAATTTCTTTTTCTTGCTCGGACAAGTCGCGTAGTTTGTCACGCAATTCTACTTTCTGTTTTACGATTTCTTGTAAAGTCATGATGCTTTCCTTAGTTGGTTGAGAAGTGAAAGTAAGTTGTCTATACGCTCTACTTTGCCATCTAGCTTTTTATAAACATAAGGCTCGATAGTGTTTCTTGCTGCGATTCTAATGATTTGGGTACGCTCTTCCTGTCCTACACGGTATATACGTCTGTTGAACTGTTGGTAATGCTCCGCAGAGTACGTAGGAGAAGCCCATATGATAGTCTTAGCTCGCGTCATTGTTAGGCCGTGGCCTGCTGATGCTGGCTGTACCAGTACAACTTTTAGCTGTCCGGCTTGCAGTGCTTTGACTATGTCGGCTCTTTTCTTCTCAGGGACATCGCCATCAATTACTTCGTAACGCCACTTGCGTTTGTCCATTAGCGCTTTGAGCGCATCACGTTCATGCTTGTAGTTGAAAGCAACAAGTGACACATCACGCTCGTCAAGTAAGTCCATGACTAGTTCGTACCGCTGACTGTGGACTAGCAGCTTCTTCTTGTCTTCGTTGTACACGCTGCCTGAGCATATCTGTAGAAGCTTTTTAACTACTGAACCGGCGTGTGTGGAGCTTAGGTTCCCGCCTTCTAGCATGATTACCTGCTCATCTTTGTACTGATCATAGATCTGCTGTATATCTTTAGGCAGATCTAGTTTGTACAGCGTTGTAGACTGCTCAGGCATATCAATACATTCTTCTAATTTAAAGCGAATGTTTATGTCGTTGATAGCTGCTGCAACTATCTCTTCTGCATTGTCTTTGTCACGCCACTCATGCCCAAATCCATTGAACACAGGGGTACAGACGTTACTACGGAACTGGGTAAATCGCTGACCTAAACGCTCGCCTTCATCGACTAACTTTGTCGGATACCATATGTCTAAGATGGTGTTGGTATTAGGTGTACCTGACATAGCAATACGGCGTTCAAATTCTTTAAGAACAAATGCAGCTGCTTTACTACGTTGCGAACTTGGGTTTTTAAAAGCAGTGAACTCATCAATACAGACCGTATCGAAGTCATCAAGCAAAGCTACGCGCTCTACTATAGGTACTATCTGAGAAGTTCTACCTCTTGGTACTTTTTTGCAGAACCAGTTGACTGCATCATGGTTCATAAGAACAATGTCAGCGCCAGAGGTTAGGGCTTTTTCGCGTTTGGTGTTTGTGCCGATAGCGTAGGTAAGGTCAGGCTGGAACTTCTCTATGTCATCGCCCCAGCTGGCTTGTAGAATAGATAGTGGGGCTAAGACTAGCATCCTGCCTTCTTTGCGTTTGGCAAAAGCGTCTAGGACAGAACGGGTTTTACCAGTACCAGCATCGTTGGTAATCAAACATCTAGGATTAGATAAGATGTGATCTGTAGTAGCGATTTGGTGTTGAAATGGTTTCATGTATCTTCCTGACAGTCTTGGGATATTACTATTAATGTTCAATAAAAACAACAGGTTTTGGGCTTGACCAGCAGATACCACACGTAGTACAACTTGCTGTTTTCTTAGTTTGCTCTGGGCATACGACCTCTCCTGGTAGCACTGGATCACCGTCATTTATTACTCTGGTGCGGAAACCAGTGTTCATATCACCAGAGTGTCTGACAGCAAAGCGCTCTGGGAATAAAGCATTGAGCCTAGCTATTGCAGTACCTATGCCATTGTCATCATGAGGATGATGAGTGTAACCAAACAAATTGATATTGGGGTACTGGTCAAGTATCAACTGCCAAAAGTCAACATACTTTGTGTCAAAGAAATCACCAAGTACATGTGTTCTAATGACTATTGGTTTACCGTTACTGGCTACGTTCTCAATAGATTTTTCAAGCTTTGAGTAAAAGTCAGGGTGAGTGTGGTCAAAACGATGTGCGAATGGCATGTTGTTACCAAAACAAACATCATAGACTGCGCAGTTTGGAGTGCAGCTCTTCCGTTCTTCTAAGGTAAGTGTGTGCATCCTTGCACTTTTCCACTTCTTTACCGTTACTATGTGACTAGCAGCGCCTAGCTTTTTGTTATACTTAGCCGACTTGATCATCACATCATTAGGCTCATGAACATTTTTAAGGTAGATAGTCCGGTGTTCATTCTGGCGCTTCTTGTACATAAATTACTCCTTTAAGCTGCTATCATCTGGGGTTCTAAATTAACAATGCGGTTCCACATTGCATCGCCGAAGTTAAGAATCTTGCCGCCAATAGATTCGATCTCGTTAGCCCTATCGTAGGTACAGATGTCTGCTTCGTTAGCGATCTCTGTGACGGCTGATGCTAGACCAAACTTACTGAAATCAGCATCACGTAGGAATGTTTCTAAGGCTTTCTGATGCTCAATTTCTGACAGCTGAAACTCCTTAGTTATCATGTTGATAGCTTCTATTGGCTTTTTAACCTGTTCAGTGTTAGCTGCTAGTATCAGATGATCGGCTAGTTTCTGTACGTTATCTGGGTTAGACAGGCTACGCATACAGTCACTTAGCTGAGCAATGATGAGTTTGTTCTCCTGCTCGATAGTCTCGCTACTAAGTATCTGTAAATCAGCGCCAGCATCTAACTTGCTACCGATGTGAGTACGGCTAAAGTTAAACAGATTATCTACGCCGAACACGCAACCGTTAGTACAGTATGAATCGTAGAAGAAACCTTCTAGCTTGAGTGAGCCTTGACCTGTCTCCGAGTTGCTAAGTCTAAAGCCAGGAAGCACTACACGCTCGTTGCCATTAGCCTTTGCAACGGTGTGACGAAGGTTCTCATCACGAAATAAAACCTTCATATTCATATAGTTATCGTTGACATTAGAACCTAAAACAACCGTGTCGAGGTTACTAATAACTGGCAAGGTCTGGCTAAGAACTTCTAAGTTGTCAATCCTACGATACCTACTTGATAGTACAGCCCGCAGCCTGTCGCCAAACATACGAAACATGCACTCTTTAGGCTCACGCTCAAACAGCTTGTTAACTGTATCTATATACAGGTCAACATGGTCATCAAGGCAGCGGCGGTAATGAGACCAGTGGACTTTAATCTTAGCCGCTATCTGCCTGTGCGCATGCTCGTTGATAGTAAAGTGGTGAGCCTTACCATCGTGATCAGTTACTTCCATACGAAGCCTGTCACTTGGTGGGCCAAAGCCGTCTGTTAAAACAACCCGTGCACTAGTGCTTGTATCAACAATTAAATCATTCTTTAGGTTGTCTACAGTTGCCTGATTAACTTGCTGTGCCATTTCCATGACTGTCATTGCTTGCTGCATTAGTCTCCTCCTAGGATAGTTATGCACTGCTTGGTTCGTGTTAATTTAGTACCGTTGAACTTATAGATATCAAAAGTATTAGTAATGGTATGAGGTGGTAGCTTTGACCCACGGTGTACTACGTACTGAGTATTGGAGTCATCGTTTTTTCTTATGGGTTTAAAGTCACCAAGGCGGTGTAAGCACTGCCAGATTTGGCATATCCCGTCAGACTTAGTTAAATCATCAAGCCTGATCAGGAGGTATCTCACAGATTTCATAAGTATCTCCTATCACTTTGACTATTCGATAGTCATCTATTGAATAGCTTTCCATTCCTTCTTCCTTGCAATCTTTAATCGTTTCTTTGATCTCGGTTAGTGCCTCCTCATAGCTGTCAAATATTGCAGGTTTATTTTGATCTGCGGTTAGGGTCCAGCAGTTGGCCCAGCCTCCGCATAAGAAACACATCTGTACTTCATAGTGCATCGTCCTCTCCTTCTTCCGTTTCTTCTGTAGGAAAAGACACTGAGACAAACTCAAAGTCATCGTAAGTAATTTCCCACTTGTGAGTTGGGCATGTGTTTAACCACTCATAAAACTCGTGTCTAGTCATGTTGTTAACCCCACTGGTCTGCCATAGCATCTGCGATGCCTTGATAAGTAGTTGAGCGGATCTTCCATCTGTCATCCGAGGGCGGTAATTTATTTTGCCCGGAATCGGTTTGGTTCCCCCACCGCTTCATGCCATTAACTATACGCGGCTTAATGTAGCAGGTAGGGCTTAAAGGCAGCAGATTATGCAGCCATAAACAGGTTTTTTTACTCGCATCATGGCCAAATTCGTATGGTTGTACAGTTGAAGGCTTCCCCAAATAGTTTGATAAAATGCCTACGGGGTTTTCTAACGCAACCATCTGGGCTTTTTCTTTTGCTGTTTCCCATAATGAAATGGTCCATTCCAAGCTTGCCAGTCTTTCTGAATACTTAGGCTTGCCCGGTGCATAATGCGCATTACCTGAAACGGCCAGGGCCGTACAAGGTGGGTGTAATATTATTAAATCCCAATTGAATGATTCATTTATTGCTTTGACAACATCATTCTGTATGTGCCACTCTGAGTTGTCATCGGCGGGCAATAAATCGCAAGAGTAGGCACGATGTCCCTTCTTCCTAAAGGCTTCTCGAACTATTCCGCTGTACTCACAACCAATTAGAATATCCATATTAGTTCACACAAATAGCGTTAACAGGTTTCTCTTCATGATGATCAATCTGAAAAGTTTCAGGGTCAAAGTAGAAAGGCGCTGGTAAGTAAGGCAGTAAGTCATAGTTGTTACCTTCTTCATCGCAGCTGTAAATCATTACCATGTCTTTAGCACCGGGTACTTTTTTAGCTATGTCATTTAGTTTGTCTAAGTACATTTCTAGGGTAAATGGTCTAGATGGTTCTTTCATGCGTGTGCTTCCTCTTTTAAAAATTCTGTAATACCAAACATTTCATCTAGTTCGGCAGTAGGAGAATGCATGTCTTCGTATTGAATAGAATGAGAATTAGGTTCTATTTCGGCGGTTCCTAACATCTCCAGACCATGTTCATACCAGTGCATGCGAAAACTAAAACCATGAGTTGAAGCCCCTTCTATAAAAGCTTCTGTGGGAGGTGCCCAAGCTGAATCAAATTTTAATATAACTTCAGTTGGGCTTTGTTCATGTACCTCACAATAGTTAATATCCCATTTTGTACCCCAGTTTTTAACATTCCACGTATACCAAGCAGGCAAAACAGGATCAGGATCGTTAGAAGGGACATCATAGTTATTAGGTGGCGGAACTAAAAAACTTAGTAATCGGTCTTCAGATGCTGCTTCAACTAAATCAGAAAGTTTTTGTACGTTGGTTGTTTGAACATTTACTACATTGTTACACCAGTTTGGCATAGCTATTCTCCTTAGTATGTAGACTTTATGTCTTCTAAGATTTCGCGCCTGTACTTGGCAGCTGTTGATCTATCGCATTTGGTGAGGATTTTTATGTTACTAAGCTTTAGCTTGTAGGTTACCCAGTACATAGCTTCTTCTGGGTCAGTAACAATCTTGTACTCTATAAGACCATCTTCTGATTTATAGAACATACGCCCGATCATGGATCAACCATGACCCACGTAATTTTACGATAGGGGAATGAGTTTGTTTTGACGAGCATAAGCTGTTCGTGACGCATGGTGCGTTTCATAACAAACAGAACAATTGATACTATTAAACCGCCAATCATTGCTGCGAACATGCCAGAGAATGTACCGGCAAATGACGCAAGAAGGACAGCTGTAATAGCAATGTCGAAAAAGATGTCGTAGTTAATTACTTTACGAATACCGAGTTTAAATACGAGAAATAAAAAACCGATAGCTGAAATTACACCGGCGGCTACCATAGCATACTCCTATTGATATGATACTTGAGAAGTGGTTTCGACCCAGACTTTTGCACCACATGAAAGTGGTTTGTCTTTACTGTAAACAAGCTTGCTTGGGCCGTTAATATTTACGGCGTTACAAGTTACGTTGCTTTTGCTTGTTTTGATTGTTAGGACTGGACGTTGACCGTCATCTTTAGCATTAGCTTTTATATGATGTTGGTTAACGTGAATACGTTTGATTATGCCTTCTTTTATCATACCTCCCTCCTGGGTTGATTTGAGTTTTTTGTACAGAATATAAAATTCAAAAGCTATGTATAATTTATTAATTACATTAGCGATCATCTCCAATTCCTTGGGCTAATAAAAATACTAATACAGCGAGCGCAACTGCAATGATTAGTAATTGTATTGCTTCGCCTACTATAGCTATTGCTATAGTAAATAAACTGATAAGAATAATAAGCGTGGTTATTCTCTGCATTCTGGCTCCCATTCCTCCTCAACTTGCCGTTGTATAGTAGGTTTAAGATAAAACTCAACTTGGTTACACAAAAGTTCGCCAAGTTTTGCATAGTCCCTAGCAAACAAAGCTTTACGTATTTTTGATATGTGTGCTTTATGTTTGTCATTAACATGCAAAATACCTTCGCCACCGACAGCTTCGAAAAGAAAGTCATTGTCGTGTAACAATTCTGTGTACTTTTCTTCGCAGCGTATTTTGTAGTCTTTAGAAAACAGAAATTGTTCGAACTCGTTTTCTAGCTGTGACGATTCATGATCATACAAAAGTTCAGCAAGTTCAGGAGTCATGGGTTATTCCTTTTTAGTCAACGCCCCATTGGCATTCAGGCTCTTCGCCTTGTTTAAAGCTACACCACCTACATGCAGAGGAGCTGGGTTTTGGATCGAATCTTGTAGCAGTAGTCATCGTAATTGCTCGTTGGTATATCCCAGGAAGGAACACCATTGCAGCTTCTCGTGACCATGTTTTTGTTGTGGTCTCACCTTTGTCTATGTACCAAAGCTCTGTTTGTACGTGTTCAAAATGTGGGTAACGGAGAAATGTTGCAATTGCATACAGCAAACATTGCTGCGCATGAGATATTTCATTACCAAATTTCTTTCCTGATTTATAATCAATAACTCGCGCAGAGGTTTCGTCTTCGTTTACAAGAGCATCTAGTTTAATTCGTGCCCATGTATCTGGTGATAACCATCCTGTTACACCCCAATCAATAGTAAATCCCCATTCTCCTTCGAGTTCTACTTTAGCTTCAGCAAAAAGTTCACGTAGTTCTTCAAATGAGGATTTAAACTTCTTAAGACTGGTAGGCAGTTCACCTAACTCTCCTTTGACATAGTCTTCTGCTTCCTGGTGGATTTGAGTACCTCTGTCAGCAGCGGGGGAAGATGGTTCCTTTACTTTCCTAACCTTAGCTATATAGGTGCGATACGGGCATTCTTCGTACACTTTAAGTGCAGAGTAAGACCACTGGGGGACAAGCCCTAGTTCTATTGGACCAGTCTCTTGCGCTTGTAAGTGCGCTGGGAGTTCGTTAGTTATTTCGTTTGACATGTACTATACCTCGATTAGTTTTTTATCTGCGGTATCGAAGTACATTTCGATTAATCTTTCCCTAGCACCATTATCATTACGCCACTCAACTACAACTCCTCTCGCAGCTTTAGCATCACGGCCCCCATTTTTAGGGCGTTTTCTTTCAGACTTGAGTCCATAACGCCCCGCAAGCATTGAAAATTGTTTAGGTGAATGTTGCTGTTGTGAGCCTGATGCAATCATTACATTGTATACAGTCTTCATATGGTCTAGTGGGATTACTACAAAATCTTCGTTTGCGTATGCTACCCAAGACTTAACAAAGCGTTTAGCTGCTTCTATTGCACCAGCATGCGCAATATTGTGTACGTCAAGCTGTAAGACATCTTCAAAATATTCAATATCACCTGTCTTGAATGCTTCAAAGAATTCTTGATTAGTTGAGATAGATGCTTTTCGCATAGCGTCTTTAGCGTCATTAAATATCGGTGTCTTGACTAGCATCTCGTTAACTTTAAAAACTTTTAGATGCCCCGCAAACACATAAAGCTCTTTGTCTATTGCTTTTAGATTAGCTAATACATCTGGATGTGCGTCTTTGAGCATTGTCTCTTGGCGCGGTGCTATATTGTAGCGTCTATCTCCAGTGTCTAAAGCAACAGCATCATACCTGTTGGTTAAAAATATAAAGTTCGTATAGTTTTGAACTTCTATCTGGTTACTGCGCATAGCCCTGATAGTCAGAGTCGGTTCAGTTATCTGGTTCTTAAGCTTATCAGCCATTTTAGATGCGCCAGATGAAGCTGAAGCCATATGGAATTCATCAACAACCATAAAGATAGCTTGGCGCATATAGCTGTTGAATTGCTCTTCAATAGACTGCAACGATTTCATTGGCACATGGTCAATGCCAAACAGAGGCCGAAGGATGCGCGTGTAAAATAAACCTTTACCTGTTCCTTGGACACCTGTCAGTACCCAGGCGGTCATTGCTTTCTGTCGAGTTTGATAGATAAATGCCAGCCAGTTTATGAAGTATTCAAACTCTTCAACACCGTCACCAAGTATGTGCATGATTACTTTGTAAATAGTGGGGCAATGCCACTTGAGAGTTTGTGCTTCGCCAACTGTTAAAGGTTTATCGACAGCTGCTTCATTCAACATGTACTTAGATCTGCGATACAAGTTGATATCGTAAGGAACGGTATGCAGCTTAGGAGGAGAATCGTCTGTTGGATCAAAATAAATGTTAGCGTCTGGTATGTATTCGGGGGCTGTTCGGCCATGAGAAAACATAAAGGATTCAACGCCTTGGCGAGAACTAGGAGTGAGAGGGAACTCGTCACTAAACTGATCTATATTGGGGTTGTATATACCGTTGTAAATAACGTCCGCTTTGAAGTCGCGCATGACTAAAGGAATCATGGCGCGTTCTTTACCTCTATTTAAGTTGTCTACTAAGTCAGGTATGGTTGCAAAAAATTCAGGGTCAGCATCTTCAATAGCAAAGATAGCTTCGCCTTTGAAGTTAAACATGTAATGAGGGTTATCTAAGTTAAAGTAGTAAGCGCCGCTATCGCCACCGTTAATATTGCAGTTAACCCAAGGTAGATAGCTTGTGTTGGAAATGGTAATGGACATCCGATCAGGGTTAACAATTACCTGTTCCGCACGGTTCTCTATGTTAACAGTGCGTAGCTGGGTAGTTTTCTTCTTAAATCCAGCTTCTTTCCTTAGTTCGTCTTTTAACTTTTCATGTTTTTCGTGGACCTGTTGTGGGTTCAAAGCCATCAATTTGTCTAAGGGAAGCTTCTCGTGTTCTTTAATTACATGCACAATTCTATGGCTTTGGTCAGGGAATTGATCTGCCATGCCATTGAACACGGGAGGGGCGATAAATATTAACTTTGAATTGTCAGCTACTGAGATATCTAAAGGGTATGTTAAAGACAAACCGTTAACTGACAATCCTACTTGACTGCGAAATACATCGATATCAAAGTTAGCGTTTTGTAGCCACAGCTTTATAGACTTAGGTTCGAGAGGTACTGTCAACATGAACAAGATGTGCATACTTACAGTGTTGCCTTTCTTACCAAAAGAAGCTGAAGCCTGGGCAATGTAACTAACATTCCTGAATTCTTTCGGGAAGTAGTTAGTTACAAGCTCTGCTACGCTAACTAGGTCTGCATCGGTGTAGGTAGGCTTAATAACAAAATCATCAAAAGCAACCCCATCCAGATCTAAGACAAGCATATCTGTAAAGGCTCGCCTATCTACTTGGCCAGCACGGCTCTGTTCAGATAGCTGCTGTCTAGTGTTACCTTTTAAAAGACAATGGCCAAGTGCTGCATGTGAAACTATATGTTTATAAAAGTCAGCAGTGTCGTGTATTTCGTGTGTATAAGAGTTAACTTCTTTAACGTAGGGGTATGGAGTAACAGAGTTCGTTGAAATTTCTTTAACGAGAGGTTTTCCATTGGCTGATTCAAGAAATGTTATGTGCATTCTTACACCTCGCCACGTTTTGTCTTGCTTTCAAAAATCTCCTTTCGATCGATGCGTACTTTTTTTGAAGCTTCAAACGATAGCCGCACATTTCCACGATCAATTCTGGTAATAAAAATTTTACATAGGGTCTCGCCATCTTCATGGATAATGACTTCATCCCCTACACCACGAGTTAAAACTAGTCTGCTCATTTAGAATACGCCTCACCATAACTACCCTCTGCATTAAGAGGTATATCTTTGGCCCATTCTGGGGCTTTCGTCATTTCATGGATAATTGTTTGAAGGACATCTGCATGGTCTGTGCTTGCAGAAGATACTATGATTTCATCATGTACGGTCAGTACAACACGGAAGTCAGAGATCTTATTGATGCGTAAGATTGCATCGGTAATAACAAGTCTAGATAAAGCCTGGACTATATTTTCTGTGATCTTACCGCCGTAGGTGTATGTTTCTCCGTTGCGAGAATCAAAGACATAGCCTTTAGAGGTATGTCGTAAGTTTTCGTAGTAAAGAGATAGCCCGTTAGGGAGGACTATCCTATAAGGCTCTATTTGAAGGACTTTATGGGGGACATATTTATTAGTAGTCATCCAGACTAAGAAGTCTGAACACTTCGCCCATAAGTAGTTAATCAAATAAAAAGTAGCGCGGTACTTTGCAACTACTTCTTGGCACTTCATATCGTCAAGTTTTACCTGTGGACCAGCGCCTCCGCTGGCTAGGGTAGCTTGGAACTTCTTCCAGCCCATGCCGTAGCCAAGACCCAGAACGGCTGTTTTACCAACAAACCGTTCTTCGGGATAGTCTTTACCGTTGACTTCGAATCCATAGATGTCACTGGCAAAGCTTGAGTATACGTCTACGCCGTAGCGGAACTTCTCTAAGAGACTGTCTTGCCCTGCAAGCCAAGCAAGCATCCTAGCTTCGATGTTGGATAGGTCAACAGCGTAGAGCAGCTCGCCTTTTGGGGCTTTCAGACAGCGTCTTAGCTCAGAGCCGCGAGGCATGTTTTGGAAATTAAGTTTGTCAGACCCGCCAAAGCGTCCTGTGTGTGCAGCGTAATAGCGCAAAGGAATTGAGATCGTGCCATCCGGGTTAGCAGCTTCTAAAAAGCGCTTGGCACGTGTCTCGCGGAGCCTACTCTTAGTAGCAATACGTGCATCCCACAGGTCTTTATGCTCTGGGTAATCTTTGACCAGCTGCTGGAAGCCTGGGTCATTCTTACCGAATGCAGGAATTAACTTGTTAGTAGCAGGGGACAACTTTTTAGGAGGCTCAATGCCAAGAGACTCAAGGATAGCTTCAAACTTGGAGTTCGAAGCCAGGTCTTCGCGAGAGTAGCCAGACAGCTCTATAAGCTGTTCTGCGGCAGCTTTCTCTCGTTGATGGATAGCTGTTACCTGTTCCGTGTCAAGAATCATACGGGGTTCTGTGAACATCTTGATGGTAGCATCAATTACTTCTAGCTCTGACTGCGGAAAGTCTGCCCATTTCTTGTAGATAGCGTAAGTCAGCTCTACGTCTTGTATACAGTAGTCAGCGATATCTTGTTCTAAGTTAGGGGGAAGGTCATAAATCCCTTTAGCGGATGAAAGAGCATCGCCTTTCCTCATGCTAATATCGTCTGGAAACAGCCTTTCAGCGACTGCTCTTAGAGATGAGCTGTGGCCTGGATACATGGCGCGAGCCATAGAAGCTGTATCTAAATAGAACTGAGGTTTGTATCCATAGATGCGGGTGAGTATAGCCCCATCGAAAGCTGTGTTATGGGCAAGAATAGTTGTTTCTTCCCATAACAAACTACTAAGGGCCATATCAACTTCGTCACCGCTAAACCACTCTGTAGGGGAGTCTTCTATCTTAATCCCTAACCCCCACACCTTAAAGTCAGGGTGGTGGATGTACTGCATTGTGGTTTGTTTGGTAAGAGTTACATCCTTGGAGTAATAAGTTTCAAAATCTATAGTAACTAGCATTATTTCTCTTCCTTTGCTGTGCGGAGACTGTAATGCCGTTTGTCTTGAAACTCATAGCTTTTACACACTCCTTGTGGGATATGCTGAATAACACCGCCTTTGGCTAAAAACTTTTTAGTATGCTTGGCGATTTCTTCCCGTAGTTTGTCTCTTTCTTCTTGCGTCATAAAGGCTCGCAAAAAGTATGCAGGCCAGAGATAACATCGTTACCTGGAGAGACATGTAAGTAGCTTGCGCCATTTCTTCTAGCGACTTGCAGCAAACTAACAAAAGCAAAGGAAAAGCTGTAGTTAATTAGCTCTTGGTATACTGAGTTTTCATCTTCAGGAACAAGAATAAAACAAGGGTCAGTACCTATAACGTATAAGCTGGGGCAAGTGTGTAAAAGACCTTGGTCTAGCTTAGAAAGATGCTCTGTACTTACATGAAGTATTTCAGAAAGGGCATTCTTCAGAGGTATCGTGGGCTTGGATGTCTCGTAAAGAGGTATGGTGGTCTTGGATGGCTCGTAAAGCAACGACATTTGGCTCAATCCTCCTGAACTGGTTTTCTAGCTGCTTGAGTTTAACGGGGTCTTCAAGGCTAAGCGTTGCAACGATGAAACTATAGAACTCGAATTGATTTTGGTCTTGAGAATACTTGTTTTCGAGGTCTGAAAAGTGATCTAGGTACTCCATTGCGTCCATGAATCCCTCCGGGAAAAGTAAATAGTAGTTTAGGTAATACAGATAGGCAAGAAAAAATATAGATAAGCTACTCAAAAGTGCTACGCAGATTTGCTTTAACGCCATAATCTACAGCAATTTCAATGAGTTGCGGATGAAACTCTTTTAGTATTTTTAATGTATCTATGTTGCACATGGATACAGCCTTGTGGATTGATTCCTGAGCACGGACTAAACTATAAGCTGTGTCATAGTCAATGCCGTTGTTTTCCATGTTGTCACGGATAAGATTCTCATTCATAAGTCACTCCTCAAATGGCTCGTCAAAGTAAGATCGGCAAGGCATGATGTCATGCCGATGTAATGCAGTAGTTTTAAGTAAGTTTGTTCTTGTGGCGAACACCGTTTTATCTGTACCATCAACAAACTTCTGGTGGGCAGTTATGCCCAGTTTATCGCCAATTGCTTCCTGCAACTTGTTAAGTGCTGCAAGCTCAGAGTCAGCTTCCACGGTGTAATGGTCAACATAAGTTTTGGTCCAGTGCTTTTGGATTGCGTACCAAGTCATAAACTCTCCGTTTCTTCTATATAGTTAACAAGTTTAAATCTTTGTCTTGAGGTATCAGTAGTATTTAGGAATGACAATAACCGTCTGCTTCGATGACTAGCCACATACCACACCATTTGACAACGATGGCGTTGTCCATGCCAACTGTTGGCTGGGCTGTATCGACAAATTCCTCTAAAGTCATGCCGTTATTGTCTTGCGCCCACTTGCGAACTAAAGATTCTTTCTGCTCAAATGTCATATGACACGTGTTAATGTAAGTTGCTTTTTGAACTTCAGATAGGATTGAATCAGGTTGGTCGTCCTGGAAAACATCACATTTAGGACAATAGTCTAGAGTCTTTGGGTGTATGTAGTTTTCTTTACACTCACAGTCCCAGTGTGTCGGAGTTGTTATTACTTCCATGAGCTATCCTCATTGATTGTGCAGAGCTATACACCGCTCCTTGTGTGAAAGCTAAACGAACTATATGAACCAAGACATCGGATAAACCAACACCTTCTAGTTCTTTACGTATAGCATCACACTCTTCTACGATGTTATCTATTTCATAATCAAATTCATCATTTGTCATCGTCATCACCCATGTTTACCCATTGCTGCCAATTAGGGTTAGAGAAATCAACGAACTCACTATAGTTTTCTACCATCTCTTCTAAGACCTTCTTTCTATTACGAGCTGTTTTTTCATCATGAAAGTCTTGAAGCATAGAAAAGAAATAGATCTCGTCTAGGATTAGTTGAGGGATAGGAAAGTCTTTATTGCTATACAGATAGATGTCGTGTATTGATTGGATGCTTCCTTTATATGTCATCAGTTCTGCACAATCATGATCAAGAAGCCATCCAACAGCGCAGTGATTTCCTTTGCCATCGCTGTAGGCACATAATGGTTTCTCATCATCATCATGAGAGAACATACACTGGCCACCTTGTTGAACTATTTTCTTTACTGCGAAATCAGCAGCTTGCTGTAGTGTTTCCATAAGTACGCCCTCCTGGCGGTGTGTTGTTTACTCAGGTATGGTGGTGTGAAGGTAGAATAGAACTGCTGCAACTGCTCCGTTTTCTATGACACTGGGTAGAAATCCAGTGGTAGTTGCCAAGTCATAAAGCTCAATGGCTTCAAGACCAGCAACTAATCCAAAGATTACGCTTGCTACCCATAGTGTTAACGCTGCGGCAATCTTACATCTTTTCTGCCAATTAGCCTTCTTGATGTCGTCACGCAGTGCGTACCAAGTAAGGCGTAGTTTCTCAATAGCGTCCATATGGACCTCCTTTTTGGTTAGTGAATCGTGGGTTTGTCTGATCCTAGTTGATCTATTTTCTTAAGGATAAGAACAAGTACTTCGTTAGCTTTGTCCTCGAATACATAGTCCATCATCTCTTTGACAGGGATGAGGACTGAAGCTGCCAGATCTTCTGGTTCAAGGACAAACTCTATCTCTTCCTGGATCATTGCTTCATGAACTGTAGATGATATGTCAGCCATCAGCTGTGCTTTGTCTTTCATTATATTTGTCCTATTGTTAGAGATTCCTGCAAGATAGGACGTATTTCTGGGTATTGTAATGCTTCGAACGCTGATACCCAGACAATGTCCTGCTCTAAATCGTCAATTGTGAACTGTGTACTGACAGATTCTCCATACTTATCTGATCCAAGCACGAGTCCATAACCTGCAAGTGGATAGCGCCAATTGCTAAGCATGAAGAATCTAGTGCTAGTGTTAGCTGTCAATAGACCATCGTCAGCTATATATACTCCTTCATTTTCGCCAATACGAACGTGATCAAACATAGCTGCGCGTATATGCTTTTGGATATCTTTGTAGTCGTCTAAGTGTTCGACTTCTGTGATGGTTTGTTTGTATGGGTCTATCAGTAGAGCTTTCATATTCCATTCCTCTTAGTTAAAAAACCCTCCCCCTAAAAAACTAAGGGGAGGGTAAGCATTACACGCAGCTTGTTAGGGGATAGCTGCGCGTCAAGGAGCCTTGCACATGTCAACCGGAGCTGCCGCTTACCCCGTACCAGGCGGATACCTGATACGGGGCAGAGGCTAACTATCAACTAGCAAGCAATATCAAATTCCTTGAAGTCACTTGCGGTTACTACAGGAGGAGTTACCTTGCGGTAGTTCTTCTCAACGTAGTCGGCGCGGGCCTGGAGAGAACGCTTCACTTCGTAATCGAAATAATAACTTGGTTCTTTCCATCCAGCAATCTTACGACACTCGATGTTGACTTGACGCCAAAGGGCAGCGTCACTGGATGCAGCGAGCATCTTGTCTTGAGCAGTGAGCATAGACTCGGACAGCTGCGACTCGTTCTGCTCCCTGTTGAGACGAGAGAAGTACGAATACTTGGCGATACCACGCTGTACCAGTGCAGACTGCGTAATTGAATTGACACTGGACACGACATTGTAGGCGTTGGATGTCTCGGTAAGGATCACACGATAGCTGTCAATGATTGCCTTGAGCTTGTCTTTATCAATCATCTTAGCCATAGCCTCTAAATCTTTAGCTGAGTAATCGCAATAGCTAACAACACCCTTGATGGTTACTGCGTTGGGGCGTAAGTGATACTTGCCATCTGACCAAGCGCTACCCCACACGTTGTGGCGAGACAGCTCGTAATCGTTGAATACCCAGAACGGGAAGTCCTGATTGGTGAGTACGGTGTTGCGCTCGTCAGCACCTTCTGGATCTGCGATGGTGTCGGGGCGATCATCGTCAAGAGATGACTCCATCTTGTACTCCATTGCTGGCTCCTCAACTGCGTTGCGGTCGAATACTTCGTTGGTACGGTTTACTTTAGACATAGTTGCTACTCCATTAGTAGTGGTTGGTGAATCGATTGTTGCTTCTAGCTTTGTTATCTCGTCAGCAAGATCTAGTTGCATTCTAGCTCTCCTAGTTCAAGGTAATCATTGATAGTTGATAGGTATGTATCGGTATTTGATTCGTAATCAAACTCAATTGCTAACTGCCAGTTGTCAGATACTAAATAAACTTCAGACATATGTTCCTCACTATAAGTGTGAAATCCATTGTTGGTTGCCAATCCTTTCCTAGGATTGTGTATTTTTTGATCAAATACACTTACAAACCCGACTAAAAGCGAGCGTTAGCGAGCGTAAGGTATTGAAAAGTCTACTGAAAGTAGATGTGTACCATGTGTACCGGGTGTGTACCGGGTAAAAAGGGGGATGTGGTACACAATTTCTTGTTATTTATCAGTTATTTATATTAATGTGTACCATGTGTACCACCAAAACAATAAAAATAAGACCTAAAAAACAGGCATGTATATTTTTTTGTTTCTGTAAGTATGTCCAAAAGACATGGTACACGTGGTACACGCGGTACACATAACTGTAAGTTGTTGAATGTTAAGGGTTAAATGTGTACCGGGTAGATGATTTTACATGGTACACATGTGGTACACATTGAAAATGTATGGTTATCTACCCGTGGCCGCGAGACAGTTGTCATTTGCCAGTTGTTTTTTAACATGCTTACGGTTGGCTTTGTTGACACGCCGTTTAGTGTAAGCTCGTAAGTGTTTTGCATACTCTTTACAGCCTTTCTTTGACATTTAACACCTCTTAGTTGATAAGGTTTAGCTGTTACTTGGCACTTGACCTTTGTTAGTTAGCAGTTACTAACTATCAGGTGACAATTATCAGTTGTTAATTGCCACCTGGCGTCCGTGGGGGCACACAAAGCTCGCGTCAGTGGCACACTTATGCACATCCCCCAGCGCCCTTAGAAAAAATCGCGAGGGCCGAAGCCCCCGCTTGCATGTGTATCTCCTTAACCTAGTAGTGCCATATAAACAGGGATGCAAGCCAGTAATGCTATCCAAACAAGCGCCCAACCTACGATTTCAATAACCTTACAAAGTGTATTCATATTAGAACTCCTTGACCCCTGACAGTTGCCAAGGGTCAATTGATAGTTGTTAGTTAATAGATTCTGCTATCTCTTCGACATCGCCATCGATATCAACGATTGCTATGGTAAGTGCAAGCATGAATGCATCGCTTGGGTTCTCCTTCACCCAGTTAATCGTATTCCCGAATGCGCCTTTGGCATCGGCTAGTAAAGCGCCAGCTGTTTTCTTAGCCTTGTTGATGCGGCGGGTTCTCTTTGCTTTCTGTGCTTTAGTACTTTTGAGTTTGAGCATTGCTAACTCCTGTTAGTTAATAGTTGATAGTTGTTAAGTTAGTAACTCCTACTAACTTATTAATACATCCGACTTGCGAGCGAGCGTAGCGAGCGAGCTATGAATGGTTAGCTAATATCTAACAGTCGCCGGTCTGATTTTGAAACAAGGTTCCAATTGGTAAATCGAAAACAAGGTTCCAAAAAGGTAAAAAGGGGAAACGGGGCGGCAAACTAGCGAGAGGGGTATGTACTGAGTGAGCAATTTAGCCCACTGTTTTCAAAAAAATTTTCCCAAAAAATTTTTATAAATCATTTTTTTACGTTATTGTTCTGACCCATGACTGAAAAACGAACTTGTAAAATCTGCAAAAAGTCGCTACCTAGCACTCAATACTCGATGCGAGAGGGCTATCTGTCGCTAACATGTAACAAATGCTCTCAGCGACAACGCAACATACGAATCAGTGCTACCCCCGACTCTTACCTCCGTGTTGTATTTAATAGTGCTAAGCACCAAGCAACTTCTGGGAAGCGCAAGAAAGACTGGACCTTAGAGGTAGAAGATATCTTTGAGATATGGGCTAAGCAGGAGGGCAAGTGCGCTTTATCGGGCGTACTGATGACTTACGCAAGGGACGGGCAGGGCAGCAAAGATCTGAATGTATCCATTGATCGTATTGACCCAACGCTAGGATATGTTACTGGCAACGTACAGTTGGTGTCTTATCGAGTAAATCTTATGAAGCACACCCTGACGGAAGACGTTTTTTTCTGGTGGGTCAGAAATTTATATAATTTTTCTTGCTAGTAGGCGGCGGTCGAACTAATATACCCCAATGAGTAATGTCGAAGTATTGTGCCTGTCGGGACTAGAGCATGCAATTGTCGGTTATCAAGTGACAGCTGACAAGAATGCAGGGTTAGTTTACGACTACGAAAAGACAGTTACGGAGTTACAAGACCGAGGTTATGACGAAGAAGAGATCGAAGAATTCTTTGAAAACATACGAATGCTGCCTTTTCCGGGGCCATTGCCTATTTTTGTTAAGGTAGACTCAACATTAGGTGGTGCTGTTGCTGAAACAAAACCCATTATCCACGATGACCGAGACCCAACCTACCACTGAGGGGCTTATGCCCAGCAGTGAGTTCCAATCCCATATGCCTTATGCAGGGCTACAGCACAATGCGCTCACGATTCAGCAAGAAAAGTTTGTCCAATACGTGTCATCTGGCATGACATACGCGGCAGCTGCCAGGGCATCGGGGTATACAAACCCCGAAAGAGCCTATGAGTTGGTAAAAAATCCCAAAATAGCGCAGGCCATCGACTATTTTCGTGCCCAGATGCGTGAAGAGGTCAAATTCAACGTAGTAAACGCCCATTCTATGTACATGGATGCCTACGCGCAGTCGGCAACTGCTACTGAAATGAAGAATACGGTGGATTCGCTAGTAAAATTGCACGGTTTGGCCAAAGACAACCAGCCACAAACGCAGGTTAACGTGCAGATTAACAATATTAAACAGCTTGAGCGCCTGACTGACGAAGAATTGCTCAAGATTGTTGGTAAGGATATGCAGTACTTAGAGCCAGTTGCGGATGGAGATACCGAAGAGGCAGTGTAAGAGCTGTAAAAATGTCCACCCTGAGACATTAGTCAGCGATTACGGTGTATGTGTGTACTGCAAAGCGGCAGAGGCTGAGGCTCCCCCTGAGAAAAAGGAGGAAAAGTCTGACCCTAACGAGTTAGCCCGTGCTGAATTAGCGGCTAGGGTGCTAACTCGTAAGCGCATGTTACCGTTTGTAGAGCGGTTTAACCCAGATTATATCGCGGGTTGGGTACACAAAGACATTTGTAGGCGTTTAGAGCAGTTTTCAAAGGATGTGGTGGACAAAAAGTCGCCCCGATTGATGCTTTTTATGCCGCCACGGCACGGGAAGTCCACACTAGCTAGTGTATCTTTCCCAGCTTGGCATTTGGGACGTAACCCGGATCACGAGTTTATTAGCTGTTCGTACTCTGGCAGCTTGGCCATGACATTTAGCCGTAAGGTTCGTAACTTACTGCGTGAGCCGAGCTATAAGACAACTTTCAAGACTCGGTTAGACCCTGAGTCCCAGAGTGCTGAGGCGTGGCTGACCTCTGTTGGTGGTGGTTTTGTTGCTGCTGGTGTCGGCGGCGGTATTACGGGTAAGGGCGCTCACGTTTTGGTGATCGATGACCCCGTAAAGAACCGCGAAGACGCAGAGTCACAGCATAACCGTGACGCCACATGGGATTGGTACACCTCAACGGCTTATACCCGCCTAGCTCCAGGCGGCGGGGTGTTAGTTATTTTAACCCGTTGGCATGACGATGATCTTGCTGGCCGGTTGTTAGCTAACGAGGCCGCAGGTGACGAGTGGGAGGTAGTGCGCTACCCGGCTATTGCCGAAGAAGACGAAGAGTTCCGCAGCTTAGGTGAGCCGCTGCATGGCGAGCGCTACGATCTTGAAGCGCTAGAGCGTATTCGCAAGGCGGTAGGGCCGCGTGATTGGTCTGCTCTTTACCAGCAGAACCCTGTTGCTGAAGATGGTGACTACTTCAGCCGGACGATGGTTAATTACTACAAGCCGGAAGATATTGCTAATCACGGCATGCGTTTTTACTGCGCTTGGGACTTGGCAATTGGCAAGCGGGACCGTAACGACTATTCCGTGGGAATGGTTGTTGGTGTCGATGAGTATGACAGGATCTATGTAATGGATGTTGTCAGGGGTCGTTTCGATGGTTTTGAGCTAGTCGAAAAGATTCTTGACCTTTACGAGATGTGGAAGCCCTCTATCATAGGGATAGAGAAGGGCCATATAGAAATGGCGCTTGGTCCGTTCCTAGAGAAGCGTGTCCGAGAACGCGGGCTTTACGAAGCCTACTTTAAGGATCTTAAGACAGGGCGAAGAGATAAGGAAGCTAGGGCGAGGGCCATCCAGGGTCGTATGCAGCAGGGGATGGTGTTTATCCCGGAGAATGCTGCTTATACTGAGTCCTTAGTTTCAGAACTATTGCGTTTTCCTAACGGGACGCATGATGACCAAGTAGATGCTTTGGCATGGATAGGTTTGATGATGACAGAATTTGCGGTCTATCAAACGCCAATAGAGCATGTTCCTTCATGGCGGGATCGACTTATGTTCCTGGCCAAAGGGAACCGTAAAAAATCAGCGATGAGTGCATGACATGGCAAAGAAACTATCCGCAGAACAAGAGCACGTTATTTCCTCCACGCAGTGGGACCGTTATACCCGCGCTAGGGATAATGGTCATCTTGACTATATCGATGTAGCTAAGAAGTGTGATAGCTACTATAGGGGCGAGCAGTGGGATTCTGAGGACATTAAGCGTCTAGACGCTGAAGGTCGTCCGGCGCTGACAATTAACACGATACTCCCGACAGTTAACACTGTGCTAGGTGAGCAGAGCACCCGCCGTGCTGACATTAAGTTCAAGCCCCGCCGTGGTGGGTCAGCTGAAGTTGCTGAGGTGCTGACCAAGCTGTACATGCAGATAGCTGACAACAATAAGCTAGACTGGGTTGAGCAGCAGGTATTCTCTGACGGTCTGATCCTTGACGGGCGTGGTTACTTCGATGTGCGCATCGACTTCTCAGACCATCTTGAGGGCGAAGTCCGTATCACCGCCAAAGACCCGTTGGACATATTGATTGATCCAGAAGCCAAAGAGTATGACCCTAAGACTTGGAACGAGGTATTTGAGACTCGGTGGATGACCCTTGATGAGATCGAGGAGCTATATGGCAAAGAAAAAGCTGATAAGCTGATCTTTATCGCCGAGAACGGTAACAGTTTCGGGCATGACTCTATTGAGTATGAAGAGACTCGTTACGGTACGCTAGAAGAAACTGACAACGCCTACCATTCCAGTGTGCAGGGTGAAGACGAGTATCGTAAAGTCAGGGCGCTACGTGTCATTGAGCGCCAGCATCGTAAGCTTACTAAGTCTGACTTCTTTGTTGACCCCGATACTGGCGATCAACGTCCGACACCTGAGAACTGGTCTGCTGCTAAGACTAAGAAGTTTGCTAAGCAGTATGGTCTATCTATTATCAGTAAGGCCGTGCGCAAAGTCCGCTGGACGGTAACCTGCGACAAGGTCGTTTTGCACGATGATTGGTCTCCCTACACAGACTTTACGATTGTTCCTTTCTTCGCCTATTTCCGTAGGGGCCGTCCTTTTGGCATGGTGCGTAACCTGTTGTCCCCGCAGGAGCAGCTGAATAAGATTGCCAGTCAGGAACTGCATATCGTCAATACCACGGCTAACTCTGGCTGGATGGTTGAGAGTGGCTCACTGGTGGGTATGACCGTTGATGACTTGGAAGAGCACGGGGCCGAAACAGGTCTGATTGTCGAGTATGCCCGTGGTACTGCGCCACCTACTAAGATACAACCTAACCAGATACCCACTGGCTTGGACCGCATAAGCCAGAAAGCAGCGGCTAACATCAAGACTATCTCTGGTGTTAACGACTCTATGCTGGGTTCCGACTCCGCTGAAGTATCCGGTATTGCCATTCAAGCTAAGCAGAATCGTGGCGTAGTCATGATTCAAGTTCCGCTGGATAACCTGCGTAAGACAAGGCAGTACCTAGCTGAGCATATTCTGCGTCTGGTGCAGCAGTTTTATACGGAGCAGCGCATCATACAGATTACTAACGAGGATGACCCTCTGAAGTCCCGTGAGGCTATGGTCGTAAACCAGATGACCCCAGAGGGCACTGTTGTTAATGACCTTACTATTGGCGAATACGATGTCATTGTAGCTACCGCTCCTGCAAGGGACAGCTTCGATGAGGTTCAGTTCGCAGAGGCGATTAACCTGCGTCAGGTAGGGGTTGCTATACCTGATGACGCTATTGTTGAATACAGCCACTTGTCTAGAAAAGGCGAGCTGGCTAAACGGATTCGTGAACTGACCGGCATGGAGCCGCCTACGCCTGAACAGGCAGAAATGAGCGCTTACCATCATCAGCTTGAAATGCAGCAGATTGAGCTACAGATTCAGAAGATGCAGGCAGAGGTTCAGAAACTCCAGAGTGAAGCAGCTGTTAATGTGGCTAAGACACAAGATGTCGCAGACGTTGAGCCACAGCTTAGAATGGCTGAGCTGCAAACTAAGATGGAGATCAAACAGATGGAGCTGGATCTACGAAGAGAACTTGCGGCTTTGACCAATCAAACTAGGACTGGGGCGCAGGAAACCCAAGCTGCTGCGAAGCTTGCTAGTGTAGCAATGCAACAGGCAGGAAGAAACACAACAAACCAATGAGGATAGCTTTATGGCTGAAGATAGGAAAGAGGATCTTGAATTTGAAAGGATGCCAGGGTCAGACCCGATAGAAGATGCAGAGCCGGGTTTTGATTTCAATTTTGGTCTTGGCGAGGAAGAAGCTGCGCAACCAGAGCCAGAGGTAGACGAAGCTGAAGCCGTATCAGAGCCTGAAGAAGAGGAGTCTGAAGAAGAGGAAGTTGAAACCACCTCCGAAGCGGAAGAGCAGCCTGAAGAAGTAGAGGAAGAAGAGCCTGTTGCAGAGGTTGAGGAAGAGCCTGTTGCTGAAGTCGAAGAAGAGCCTGTCGCTCAGGAGACTACCAAAGAGCAGCCAATGATTCCTAAGTCTCGTTTTGACGAGGTCTTGCAGAAGCAGAAGGCATTGCAGAAGCGCCTAGACGAGATACAGGCGGCTGAGGAGAAAGCTCAGCAGAAAGCTAATATTCCTGACTATGACTTCGAAGCTAAAGAGCGTGAGTATCAGAACCTAGTTCTTGATGGCGAAGTTGATAAAGCAGCGGCAGTTCGCAACGAGATTAGGCAGGCTGAGCGGGATCGCCTTACAGCTGAGCTGAAGGAGGAGATTACTCAGAACGTACATCAGAACCAAGAAGCTATCCTGCTCCAGCAGGCAGCTGATATTCTTGAGGCTGAGTACCCCGTGTTTGATCAGAATTCGGCGGACTATAACGAAGACTACACGCAGGAAGCTATTAAGCTTCGTGATGCTTTCATCATACAGGGTGATTCAGCGGTTGACGCTCTGAACCAAGCATCTAAGTTCGTTATAGATAAGTATGGTCTTAGCACCCCGGCCCCGGAAGCGCAGAATACGTTGACTTCTAAGGTCGCTCCTAAGAAAGTTGTCGATGAAGTTGCTAAGAAGAGAGCTGAAGTTAGCAAGAAACTTAAAGCAGCAGAGTCTCAGCCTCCTGAACTCCCTGGCGATAGTTCTTCATCCCACGGGGAAAAACCCCTTGATATCTCTAAGTTGACCGAAGATGAGTTTAACGCCCTTCCAGAGGCTACTTTAAAACGGTTACGCGGGGATATATTTTAAATAGTCGAGGGTATTATGGCTTCCAAGAAAGATCCAAGACTTGAAAGGGCGGGGGTAAGCGGCTACAACAAGCCAAAACGCACCCCTAACCACCCAACTAAGTCGCATGTCGTTGTAGCTAAGTGTGAGGACGGCAAGGTAAAGACTATTCGGTTTGGGCAGCAAGGTGTTAGCGGGGCAGGTAAAAACCCTCGAACCGCTAAAGAGAAAGCTAGACGGGCGTCTTTTAAGGCTAGACACGCTAAAAATATAGCTAAAGGCAAATGTTCGGCGGCTTATTGGGCTGACAAAGTTAAGTGGTAGGAGGTATGTTGGGTGGCGTTAAAACCTTCCGACATGCACGAAGTCTATTTAGCCATACTTGAGTATACGCAGGGGCAGTGGGAGCTTGATGATGTTTTGTTCTTGGCTGAGATTATCTTTGATCTCTATGAGAAAGACCAGAAAGCAACCCTGTCCCTTATCACAAAGGAGCCTAAGTGATGCCTAATACGAGGGGAGAAGCCTAAAAGGGCCGCTGCTCATGCGAAAAAGTATAGAAAATAGTTTGCATAAACGCAGCAGTACAGCTAGTATTACTGTGTATTCGTCTATCTAAGCGATATTAGATCGAGTCGAACTCGTAAAACTCGCATTCCTCGTCTGCTAAAGACGTTAAACTTGCCGAGATCGCCTCTCGTTAATGAAGCGCAAAAACGCGGTCGTGCGATAAACGATATTTTTTCTGGGGGAGAGATACCCTCATTACTATTATTTTGCATTTTATTCGGAGGCTACAATGGCTTTAACTAACTTTGCTTCCTTGACTTCAGAGCAGTTAACTGCGTGGAGTCGGGATTTCTGGCGTGTTGCCCGCAACATGTCTTTCGTGAACCAGTTCGCAGGTTCTGGTTCTAACGCTATGGTTCAGCGTATCACTGATCTGACTAAGTCAGACAAAGGTACTCGTGCCGTAATCACCCTGCTGGCAGATATGGCAGGCGATGGTGTCACTGGGGATAACACTCTGGAAGGTAACGAAGAAGCACTTCGCGCCTATGACATCACTGTTGAGCTGGATCAGCTGCGTTTTGCAAACCGCATCGCAGGTCGTCTTGCCGATCAGAAGTCTGTCGTAAACTTCCGCGAAACCTCTCGTGACGCTCTTGCTTATGCAATGGCTGACCGTATGGACCAGCTGGCCTTCTTGACTCTGGCTGGCGTTGCTTACACTCACAAGACTAACGGTGCTCTCCGTGCAACTTCAGCCACCACCGGCCTTGAGCTGGTTGACCTTGAGTTTGCTAGTGATGTGTCTGCTCCTACTTCTAACCGCCACCTCCGTGTTAGCGGTAATGACTTAGTTTCTGGTGACACTACTGCTGTTACTGATTCTGACGTTATTAAGTATCGCCATATCGTTGATCTGAAAGCCTATGCCAAAGACAACTACATTCGCGGTATTCGTGGTGCTGGCAACGATGAGGTATTCCACTTGTTTGTTACCCCCCAGCAGATGGCTGACCTGAAGTTGGATTCTGACTTCCTGGCCAACGTCCGTAACGCTGGCGTTCGCGGTAGCAGCAACCAGCTGTTCGCTGGCTCTTCAAGCCTGATGGTAGACGGCGTGATGGTCCATGAGTTCCGTCATGTCTTCTCAACTGAAGGCGCTACCACTGGTACTTCTGCTGAAGCTGGCGATGCTGGCTACAAGTGGGGTGCTGATGCTGACGTTGTTGGTGCCCGTGCCCTGTTCTGTGGTGCTCAGGCTCTTGCAATGGCTGATATCGGTATGCCGGAAGTTGTCGAAGATACCTTCGACTACGGCAACCAGTCTGGTATCTCTATCGGTAAGATCTTCGGTCTTCGTAAGCCGAAGTATCAGAGCGATTACAACGGTTCTGTTGAGGACTTTGGTATTATCGCACTCGATACTGCCCAGTAAGACTAAGACCCCCCTCTTCGGAGGGGGGATCTTTTTTGCTATTAAAGATTAATTATGAGAATTACAACCGACAAGGATCTAAGGATTGCAACCACACACGGTTCAGTAGTTTTAGTCCAAGCAAATCAGATCAGAGAAGTTTCAGAGTCAATCGGCAGTATAGCCCTCCAAATGGGGGCCAAGCGTCTAGACGATACTGTAGAAGTAGAGATCAGGGCTAGGGACGAAGAAGGCCACTTTGTGGCTGATGACCCAAGCACTCCAGACGTAAACGAAGCCTATGAAACTGTAGAAGTAGTCAAAGACGAATTCTTAGAAACAATAGCGGATGCCATGCAAGATATACTTACTCTTGGCGATCCGAATGACTTCAAAGGGAATGGTGAACCAAAAGCTTCGGCAGTAAAAAAAGCACTAGGTCAGGATACAGATGCAGACCAACGTGCAGCTGCTTGGGCAATTGTCCTTGAGCGTTAACTATGACAGTAACAGTTCAGAGTGTTTTAGACAGAGCAGCAATTGTTCTGCAAGATACGGCAAACATCCGGTGGGCAGAATCTGAACTAGTTTACTGGGTCAACGATGCACAGCGCGAGATAGTTCTTATAAAACCCGATGCTAGTGCTACTAACACTACAATTACCCTAGCCACTGGCACTAAACAAGAAATCCCCGCAGATGGTAATAGACTACTTCGAGTAGTTCGTAACATGTCTGCGGCTTCCGGCGGCACTGGCGGCAAAGCTATCAGGATTGTTGACGAGGATATTCTGGATGTCCAGACTCCTTCTTGGCATTTACCTACCGTGACTGGCGATGCCACCCACGGCACAGTCGTGAAACACTTCGTTTATAACGAGCAGAACCCAAGAAATTTCTATGTCTACCCCGGAGTTAATGGGGATGCATATATAGAGATAGTATACTCGGCCAACCCAGCCCAAGTTACTGCTTCAGACAATATTGGCCTACCTGACATATACAGCACAGCTATTCTAAACTATGTTCTGTATATGGCGTTCATGAAAGATACCAACTACGCAGGTAACGCGCAGAGGGCTTCAAACCATTATCAATTATTCATGGCGGCAGTTACCGGAAAGGGGCAAGTAGATCAGATCACAACCCCTAATAATTCCTCACAAAGTGCTGCCCCCACTCAAATAGGTGGTTTCACTAGTGGCAATTAGATTCGATTCATTTTTACCCGAGGTTCTGTCCTTAGTTCCAGGATGCCCGGATCTGCTTGCTGTTAACGCACTTAGAAGCGCTGCTATAGAGCTTTGCGAAAAAGCAGATGCCTACCAGCTTGAGATGGACCCCATCACCACTATTGCTGGTATCTACGATTATGAGTTCGAGGTTCCGGCCTCGACTGCTGTGCATAAAATTCTGTGGGTAAGTTTCCTAGGCCAAGATCTAGAGCCAATTACAACGAAACTATTAGAACAGCGTCAGCCTAAGTGGCGCACCCGCGATGAGTACGGTAAGCCCGTTTACTATGTCAAATTGTCCAGCGAGCAGCTTCGCATCGTGCCGGTGCCTAATGAGACAGAGTCCCAGAGCTTGATTATAAATGCCTCTCTGAAACCAACTCAGTCTGCTAGTTCCCTAGATAATGACTTTATGAATGACTACAAAGACACTTTGGTCAATGGAGCTGCTTTTAGGTTGCTCAGGCAACCATCGAAAGAGTGGACAGATTTTACTGGTGCTCAGATCTATGGGTCGTTATTTAACGAAGGCATAATGAGTGCCTCGAGAAGAGCTAACAATTACGATATGCCTATATCGAGGAAGGTTAAATATGGAGGTTACGCAGGTTCCCCTGTTCAGAGAAGAAGAAGTAACTACCGCAGATATTAGAGAGCATTGGCATTGGGTTCGCCAAGGCATTGAAGAGATTTTAGAAGAGCATAAGCATCTAACCTTTATCCCAGAAGATGTTTATGCAGAATGTAAGGCAGGCAGGGCGCTGCTCTGGGTGGGTCCAGAAGTCTGGGCAGTAACTACCGCAGAGCGGGATCAGTTCACAGGCGCTCAGACTTGCCTTATCTGGTTGATGTGGAGCAGCAGTAAAAGCACCCCAGCCATATTTAAGTATTTAAGAGTTATGGAAAACATAGCGGCAAAGTCTGGCTTCCAAGGCATTGAGGCTAGAACGCCGTTAAAAGGTCTTGGGAAGAGTTTAGAAAGAGCGGGATGGTCTTTAGACCACATAGTGTATAGAAAGGAACTGTAGATGAGTTCGAAACCTAAAGCACAAGATTACCAAGCATCTGATTCTGAGAAAGCGTCAGCTAGAGTAGCACTTCAGGAGAAGCAGTACTTCAATGAAAAATACGCACCTCTTCTGCGTAAGATGCGTGATACCGCTAAGAATTATGATGCCGCACAAACTCTGCGAGGCAGAGCTAGTGCAGACACCGCACAGGCTTTGTCTGGTCCCAGCTATCAGAGAACCCAGAGCTTAGGTAGTGCTGGTGATTATGCGAGTGCTTTGCAGGGTCAGTTAGCTCAAGCTAATACCGCCGGTAAAGATATACAGAATAAGATGGCTACGAACGTGTTAGGCACTGCGCGTGGCCAAGCTGCTGACGCTCAAACCGGAATGGCTCAGGCTTCTAGGATGGCTACAAGTGACGCTTTAGAGAGGGCCAGAAACAAACAGATGGTTGCTGATGCAAAATATCAGGCTGCTGGGCAGGTTATAGGCAGCTTTGTTGGGCAGGGACTCGACAATATGGGGACGCAGGCAAAAGATCAGGATGGAAATGTGGTTCAAGGCACTTTCTTTAGCCCAGTGGGTTCTGATGCTAAGAGGCGTACTGGCTTTAGGGAGCGTCTTGGCTATTCTGGATTTCTAGGGAGGTAATTCATGGCTTACGATCTAGCAACTATGCCTATGGGACCAGGAATGCCAAGTGGCGGTATGAACACTACCAATATGACTGGTGATCCTGACAAGATGTATGCTGGCATCACCCAGAAAGAATTTAATGATTACATTAAAGACTATCGTGGTTTTGAGGACGAGCTAATTGCAAAGTCACAGAGCGATACCTCTTTGATTGATCAAGCTAGTGATGATGCGCTACAGGCCCGAAAAAATGCTGCTGGGATGGCTAGGCGTAATGCTCAGCGGTACGGGGCGGGTTATACCCCTGCACAGCTACAGGAGGCTAGGAGAAGCTTACAGCGGGCTTCTTCTCTTGGTAGCGCTGATGCATTGAACAATGCTCGAATAGCGCAGAGAGAGGCTAATACGGCCCTTCTAAGCGATCTTATAAACATCGGTCAAGGCGTAAACAGGTCTTCTTTAAATCAGCTCGGCAGCGCGGCACAAGACGCGCAGAGCAGGAGACAAGCTTTTGAGGCAGCTAAAGCAAGCAGCAAAGCGCAGACTTACAGCTCGATTGGTAGCTTAGCCTCAGCCGCAATTTTCGCATTCGCATTTTAAGGAGCAAGCATGGCTACTTTAGCTGACGGACTTTTAGCTGGTTTCCAGGGTGCTCAAGCCCTAGGCCAGCAGCGCTTTCAAAATGATCTTGCTCGTGAACGCATGGATATGATGCAGCGCGATCAGAGAATGAGAGAAGAGCAGTTAGCTCTGCAACAAAATCAAGACAGAAGGGCTGCCGAAGAGTGGGGGATAAGAAAACAAGGTTTTCTTAATGAACAAGATGCCCAAACACGGGGATTCCAGCTTCAAGATAATCAGAATTTTACTGCCGGTTTAAGTCGGCCTTTTATGGAGCTAATCAATGCTGATGGCTCTGTTAATCCAAAAAACCTAGCGGCTCTCCAAGAGGAAGATAAAGATTCTTTTTCGTTTATCTTAAGTCAAAACACTGAGTATCTTTCTTCTGGGGGCAAACCAGTAAATGTAGTTGGAATAGAGGCTAGACCATCAGAAGACCCTAATAGCCCAACGATGTATGCGATTGAAATAATGGACGATGACGGGAATACAGGATTTATAACTGATAACGCCTCTAGCGATCCAGATGACCCGATTACATTTTTTACCGAAGAGGAAGTAGCAAAAGCTTTTGGTAAAAACTATAGGCGTATATTAGATGCTGGTGGCGCTAACAGTGGCACTTTCCAAGGTTACCAGATGAGCAAAGCTACTGACTATATACGTCAAACGGTAGAAGAGCAAGCTGGGGTAGCCATAGGCAACATGGTTGCAGAAAATCCGGGTCGAGCTACGGAAATTGAAATCCGTACCGCAATGCAAAACTTGGGGGAGCTTAGTGACTCGGAGCTAGAAGAAATCATTGTTACCGCTGGTGGTGATATTGAAGCTATAAAAGCTGCTGCTAAGAAAGAGTACGATGAGCTAAATCCGACTATAACGGGTGGCGGTTATCGAACTTATGAGGGGGCCAGTACTGAATGGAATGAGCGTGTGACTAATTTAAGTGAGCTACAGAATAGTATTCCTGAGTTAGAGGCCGCATATGCCACAGCAAGAGAGGGCGGGGTTCCTGATAGGATAAAAAAAGCAGAAAACGCACTTAGGCTTGCAAAAGCTAATATTTCAAACAATGAGAGAGAGCTTGCTAAGATGCAGTCTGCTCTAGAGACTAGGATATCAAATGCAGAAAATGCTTTTGCCCAAGTTCAAAGCGGCACTATTTCTGAAAGTTCACAAAATCGATTTGCTCTACGAGACCTCAAAAATATAGAGGCGTTAAGGGAAGAGTTGCAGATGATGGACTCGTCTATAGTTATGCCAAACACAGAGCTTTCGTCTGGCACTACTTCTCCTGGGTTTACTTTAACCAGAGAGTCTCTCCTTAAAGCTGCTCAGGAAGCTGGGCAAGCCTATATAAGTGAGGCTGACCAGCAAAGAAACGCTGCTTACCTAAGAGATCTTGGCGTTGATTCAGCCCAGAGCTTAGCTGATAAAGTACCCGAAGAAGAGTACCTTGCTCACGTTTACGCAATGCTGCCAGCTTTTGGTAATGCCAAGGACCGCACTGATTTCGTCCAAGGCATGCTTAACCTGCGTAATCGAGGCGCATACGATTATAGTCGAGGAGAGCAGATAGATGATGCGGGCAGCATAGCCACTCTTAACCAACGCTACAACGAGTTTACATTTGATCGGCAGAAGTGGGCTACAGAGCAGCTAGATAAAAATGATGCGGCTGTTACCCAAGCAGTGAAAGCTAGTAGTGAGATTAGAAGACTATTAGCTGATGAAGATTTTGGTATTGATAGCCCTGAACTTATTAAGGAAGTTAATAAGTTTTTCCGTACTAGTAGGAATAGAGCGGGAACTGGTGGAAGGTTAGCACAAGCTTTCTTAGCTGAAGAAGTAGAAGTGGCGGCTGCGCTTTTTGGTGCTTATGCAAAAGAGCTTGGAAGCGATGGCTTTTTTGAGGGCTTGATTCGGGCTGACCAGCCTATAAAGTTGATGGATCTTGCGGAGAATTTAGTTGTAAATGAAGACGGTTCAAAAATTGCTTTTGCGACACCTAAAGGTTCAAGAGTTGCTAACTTGTATGAGGGTGAAATGCTAGTAGCAGACCTTAACGAAGTCTTTGATCAGCCTTGGTTAGAGACACTAATAAATGAAGTGAGAAAAGATAAAAATAGGGTGCTGAACTTTTAATGGCATCTTCTCAAGACGCAATAGTTCAAGCTTTTCTTCTAAATAACTCAGAAAAGCAGCAGGCGCAACAGAATCTTGAAACCGCTTTTCAGGATTTTCAGGAGCGCCCAATTACAGATCGCCCTTCTGGGAGTTACGGCGAAGATTTTGTACGTGGTGCAAACCAAGGTCTTAATGCTCTTTCCGCAGATTTAGAATATTTTAAGGCATTAGGGAATACCTTAATAGGTCGAGAAGAAGCTGCTGAAGCTAACATTGAAGCCGCAGAGCTAGACACTAGAGAGTCTGAGTTTGCTGTTCAGGGTATGGAGACTTTCGAACAGTTCATAAACGAGCCGACAATAGATGGCTTTTTTAGCCAAGTTTTTTCTGGACTTGGTCAAGTTTCTCCCTTCTTAGTTGAGACTGTAGCTACTGCTATGGTTGGCGGTGTAGCTGGTGTTGGTGCTAAAGCCGTAATGACAGCCGGTGAGAAAGCGGTTGCTAAAAAGCTTATAAAAGAGACTTTGCAGAAAAAAGCAGAGGGGAAAGTTCTCGATGCTACTGAAGATGCCGTGCTCCAAGGTGCGTATAGTACTCTCAGGGCGAATCGCTTTGGGACAGGTATGGATACAGGAGCAAAGGTGGGCGCAGTGGGCGGCACTTATCCTATAAACACTGGTGAGAGTTTTAAGGAGTTTGATGAAGCTGGGGTCGATTTAGACATAGATAGAGCTGTTCAATCTGTTCTTTTAGGCGGTGTTTCTACTGCGGTTGAAGTAGGCGGCGAGTCTTTATTTCTTAAAAACTTAGCAAGCTTAGCGAAAAGAAAAGCTGACCCGACTAACCCAAGTAGCCTTTTAAATCTGTTTGCTAATAATGTAGGGCGCGGGGCGGCTAAAGGTTTTGCGCTTGAAGGTGTTACTGAAACCACTCAAGAAGGGCTGCTTGTTGCGCAGCGTATGTCTGTTGATGACAACTATAGCTCCGATGAAGCCTTCCTTCGACTTGGCCAAGCTGCTTTTCTAGGGGCCATAGCAGGCGGCGCACCAGGTGGTGTCGGCGGGGCTATTGCTACAGCACCAGAAGCTGTTTCTCGCGTGTTTGATAAGGCCAATGACTTAGCAAAGAAAGCTCGCGATGGCCAAGTATCCGCTGAGGTTGATAACGAGGTCTTTGGCGATATCAATTCTATATATACAACTCCAGAGCCAGAAGCAGACATACAAGCGCAGTTTGATGCGATGTTCGATCCTGACTCAGCTAAGAACGCTGTCTGGATTGCGGGCAGGCAGGAGAAAGCTGGTCCTGTAGATATAAACGGCAGAACTGCTTACGCCGCGTCTGTAAAAGGTCGAGGCACTATCTACTCCACTGACCCAGAGATCGTAAACAATGTCGCAAGGCAGAATGCCTCTGACGAGTCTTTGGCCGAAGCTCTCGGCTACAGTGCTCCTAAGTCTGCGCAGAACCCTGGAGACTTAGTTGTACAAGCTCTAGACAAGAACGGACGAGTCATCTCAGAGGAAGTTACAGACCAAGCAGGGCTTGAGATGGCTACTGCTGCCGCTACTGAGATAGCTGGTCGTACAGGCTCTATAAAGACTGTTAGCGTTGAACAAGCACTAGCTGATAGAAAAGCTAGGAAGGGTCCAACCATCCGTAGCATGGAAATCGATGATGATGTAGACATGCAAATGGATGATATAGACCCTAATGAACAGTCCATGACAGACCCTAACGAGATGGTCACTGTAGAAGATCAAGCAGTAGACCTGAAGAATCTCCTAGATAAGAAGAACAAAAATCGATACAAAAGACGGCAAAATCCTACAGATACTTATGAGTCTACTGCGGAAGCTAGGCAGAGATATCAAGAGGTTGTATCGCCTAGAAAGTATATTGATTGGAACCGCAGTAAAGAAGGCTTCTTGAGTGACGCTATTCTTAAGGAAGCGGTCAGGATACAAGAACAAAACCCCGATGTAATTGTTGATGTTGACTTCAATCCTGATGGTACTCACTCTATTACTGCGACAGCTGCCCCTACACAGCAGCTTTATACTATCCAAGATAGAGGCGGCAGACAGAGGAAAGTGACTCTGGAAGCGTTTGTGGGCGAAAGTGTTGCGGCAGCTAGGGCTAGTAAGTTTGCGTCCCCAAGTACTAGACTTATAGACACTAACTCTGGCGAAGTCTTCAACATTAACTTATCCGACATAGTTAACGCAGGGAAAAGAATAAACGAAGCTGAGATTACTGGTTCATTTGAGGGAGTAACGGATGCAGAGGGTGCGCAAGCCGGGCTTACTGCCATGATGGCGGCTTTGGCCGAAAGAGGCTATGTGCTGGAAGTTGATGGTGCCCCAATACAAGACAGAAGTAGAAAAAAGGGTGAAGCAGGTAAGCTACCTGACTCTTATAAAAATATTGTTGCGGATGCTGGTACTAATGTTAGTTTGTTTGATGCCTTAACTGCTAGTGTACCTCGTTCAACCTCTGGCGCAGATATCTCAAATAGATCAATAGAAGAACAAGCCGCTAGGGAAGATAGCAGGTCAAACCCAACGGAGTATTACGAGAAAACTCTTGAAGACAGTAAAACGCCACTAAGTTCTCTTAACATACAAGATGGCGCTTTGGGGTTTGAAGCGAGAGACAGGATAGACGTAGTTTTCCCGATTTCACCAGACAGTTCTAAAAAGACTAGGGCCAGAGAGTTTTTCCCTACTGCTGTTAAACAAGTTCTTTCTAATGAAGTTAAAAGGATGCGCCTCAAGAAGGCCGTGTCTTTTTATGCACTGTCTGACTTAATGAATGAGGATGTAGATGGCGTTCAAGATCCTTTAGATACTCTGTTTAGCGATACTGCTGTGCGGAACAAAGTGCGCGATGTACTTTATGGTAACCCAGATACGGGGATGCAAAGCCTTATAGATAGCACTACTAGCTATGGTGTTCACATGGGGTTTGCCGATGCCCATGTAATCATATTGAATGACAAACTAATAGAGACAAAATACAAGACACTAAAAGGAAAAGGCGAAGAACTGCCGGGGCTAAAAGATCGAGCGCAAGACGAGAAAAAACTACAAGCAGCTATGTTATTAACAGCTAGTCATGAACTTGGCCATGCTGTTTTTGAAGAAAATAAAGCAACCCTACTTAATGACCCACGCTGGGAAAATTTAAGAATTAACTTACTTAGAAATTTTGAAAAAGCACGTAACGAGCAAGATGCACCAAAGCAATATTTAAATCCAGATATCGGGTTTGATGAGTACTTAGCGGACCAGTTTGCTATCTATGTTCAAAGAAAGCTTAGAGATGGCAAGGTTGATAGCCAAATTCCCGCGAATCAGCGTGGTAGGCTACAAGTTTTCTTTAAACAAATATATAGCCAGATAAAAGCAGGCTTTAGTTATCTAAGCCAGCAAATGAGAACTAGGTTTGACGAGGGAAAACAAGTTCCTGGTTTTGGGTTTTTTATAGACGAAGTTGTAAAAGCGAATAAACGCAATACTCGACAGAATATGCAAGCTGGCTTGGCCGCTTCTTTCGAAGAAAAAGTTGTAGTTGCCAGTTTAGAAGACGCAGTTAAACGGTCACTACCTAAAGAAGCGTTTGCTCGGCTAGAAAAGAACTACCCGCGCATGTACAAAGCGTTGGTGAAGGGTGGCGCACAGCTTTTCTTACCCGCTGCAACCCAGTTAAGACGGCTTGGTTCAGATCGCGGTATCGGGGCTAAGTTAGCTAAAATGATGTATGGCAGGTCTTATGAGAAAGGTCTTAAAGGCCTACTTGGGTTCATACAGAATAAAACTATATCCCAGAACCGTTGGAGGAATAGGCTTGAACCAATCTTAGAAGATATAACTGACTCAGATCTTAGAGCTGCTGAGTCAAGTACCCCAACGGCAGAACTGACAGGCAAAGCACGAGAGATCCGCGAGTTTTTAAATCAGTTTTATGATGAGTATATTTCTCAGAACCCTCTAACAAACATAGGCAGAAGGGCCGACTTCTTTCCAGTATCTTTATCTATAGAGGGTATAAGGAATAACCCAGAGGCGTTTGTAAATATAATTGTCTCTGAAGACCCCACCGCAGACCCAGAAGTAATTAACAAGACCGTAAGAGCCATGCTAGACGCTGACGCAAGAAACGCAGGAGTTGTCACTACTGGGCAAGAAATAGAGGGTACTCAAAACGAAGAAGAAGGCTTTGACAACACATCTAAAGATTTTCTAAGCACTGTTCAAAGAACTATCGATCTTACTAAAAATGTCCGTAGGGAGTCTTTAGCTGAAGCCGGGTTCCTTAACCCCCCAGATGTGACGCTTGTTCATTATGTAGACAGGGTCACTAAAAAGGTAGAGTGGGATAAAGCAACGAAAGGCGGCAAAGACACCCTAAAATCTTTATTAGAACAATTGGACCCAGAAGAGCGAGCAAGAGCGCAGAAGATTATTAATACTTTCTTGGGTGTAGGTATACCTAAGCTTAGCCCAACGATGCAAAGCATAAGTTCTGTTTTGCAGCTCATTCAAATGCTTACTACTTTGACTTTTGCAGCGGTAGCCTCTATACCAGAGCTTGCTACAGCTATTATCTTTACTCGTGAGTTCTCTGAAGTAGGTAATGGGATTAGAACTGTCCTTGATACTTTCCAGAACCGCAAAGAAGCTGAGGCATTTGCTAAAGAGATAGGGGTAGTTACTTCTGAGTCTATGACTAATGCGTTTATGTCGGAGCTGGATACGCATTTCATGAGCAGCACAACTAGGTCTATAGCATCTGGGTATTTCAAAATAACTGGCTTGACTTGGTTTACTCAGTTCACCAGGATGTTTTCTGCAAGACTCGGTAAGAATTTTATTATTAAGCATGCTATGGAACCCACTGAAAACTCAGCAAGGTTCCTTGAAGAGTTAAACCTTACACCAGAAGACGTTAAGGCGTGGGTAGATGGCAGCGAGGATTTCAACACCCCCGAAGGGCAGAAGGTCAGAGATGCTTTGGCTAAGTTTGTTGAAAGCACGATGCTTAGGCCGAACGCCGCTGAACGCCCTGTTTGGGCATCTGACCCCCGCTATGCGCTGCTTTGGCAGTTGAAGAGTTTCCCTTATTCCTACGGTCAAGTAGTTGTTGGTGGTGTTATGAGGGAGTTAAGGAAGAGGAAAGGGCTATCTGAGTCAGAATCGCAGGCTGTTTCCGAGATGACTGCATTTTTGGCTACGGCTGGTTTAGCCATTCTTCCGTTTGCGATGCTATCTATGGAACTGAAAGAATCTCTTAAGTACTTGCTTCAGGCTGTCCTTCCTGGGGTAGAGCGTAATAGGTCGGTGTTTAGGACAGATCGTATGGGTGCGCTTGAGTATCTTGGCGCTGCTTATTCCTCAGCAGGTGTCCTTGGCCCGTTAAGCTTAGCAACTAGCTTCTGGGAAGACGCATCTAACCTGAAGTTCCCGAACTATGCCTTCGGCCCAACTGTAGATACAGCTTATCAGTTAGTGGCTAATCAAGACTTTGGGCGGTTGTTACCTGTATATAACCAGATTGACTAGGGTTTATTATGAAATTTGACAAGCTAAAAGGACTGATTGGCGGTATCGCACCTACGATCGGTACGGCTATGGGTGGTCCGCTGGGCGGTATGGCGGCTCAGGTTTTGGCAGGGGTACTGGGCTGCGATCCCACTCCACAGGCCATCGAGACAGCGTTTGAGACGGTTACCCCCGAACAGCTTGCAGAGATTAAAAAGGCCGAGTTGAAGTTCGAAGCCAAGATGAAAGAGCTGGACGTTGATCTGTTCGAGCTGGAGACCAAGGACAAGCAAGACGCTCGCAAGCACTTCAGCAAAGATTGGACGGCTAAATCTATCGGCTTGATTATGGTCTTGTTCTTTTGCGCTTATATAGCCATGATAACCATTATGCCGCCAGAGCAGAATTCTATGGAGCTAATCAATCTTGTGCTAGGCTACATGGGTGGGTTGGTTTCGGCTGTTATTAGCTTCTATTTCGGGGCTTCTAATTCAGGCGGGAAGGGATGAAAACAACGGAAGAATGGTTACTAGAGTGGGAGGGGTACAAGCCTTTCATCTACAAATGCACTCAGGATGTATGGACTGTAGGCGTAGGAAGAGTGGTAGAAGAGGGCAAAGGCCCAGGATTATCTCGTGACGAAGCCATGTACTTGTTGCGAAACGATATCGAGCGTGTAACGGGAGAATTAGAGTCCAAGTTCCCTTGGTTCTCAGATCTGTCCCAAGACCGAAAAACAGCTATTGTTTCTATGGCTTTTCAGCTAGGTATGAATGGTCTTCTGAAGTTCAAGAACGCCCTTAAGAGCATGGAGGAGGGTGATTTTGAAGCCGCAGCGGCTAATTTTTTGGATAGCCTGTGGGCCAAGCAAACCCCCAACAGGGCTAGTCAGGTTGCGGCCTTAATATCCGGCTAATTTTATAGCTAAATATTGCTATTAGGACTATAATTTCTATACTCTATATCGTGGGGTAACTTCGTATGGCCTACAGTCACACATTAAATTTAGTTGTTGGGGACAACCTGCCCGAGTTAACCCTGACTTTAAAAGACAGCAACTCTGCGGCTGTCGGATATACCCTTGACCCTGACAATTCTGCTACTTGGGACCCAATTGATATCACTGGTGCGACTGTCCGGCTGCGCTTAAGAGAGATTGGTACTACCACAGTTACTAGTACTCTTACGTGTAGTGTATCACAGCCTACAGACGGCGTAGCTATCACTAATTTTCCTACGGGGACTCTAAATAAGGCCGGGGTCTTTGAAGGTGAGGTGGAGATAGAGTTTAGTAATGGTAATAAACAAACTGTTTATGACCTGTTGAAGATTAAAGTTAGGGATGATTTCGACTAATGAAGATCATTCTTAACAAGATAGCTGTTGAGGCTATTGTCACTTACAAGAAAACAAGCCTATTTGTCGCTTACAAGAAAGCAAGCCTATTGGTTAATAGCACCAATATCAAGGCTACTGCTTTTCTTGATTACAATACCAAAAATCGTTATGAAGCTGAAAACCTTTCCGTTTCAGACATCTTAGCCTTTGATTTCAGTACTGTTAATACTGACTCTATCAGCATAGATGATGTTTTAGCCTTTGAGTTTGAAACACCCTTTTCTGATTCCGTATCTACATCTGATGCTTTAGTTACAGCACTAGACATTCGCCGTGGGTTATCAGACTCGGTAAACACCTCTGATAGCTCTATTATAGATTTTGCTTTGGCGCTTTCTGAAGGCTTAGCTACTGCTGACTCTTTCGATATCGATATTGATACGGTCCTGTCGGACTCTTTTTCCACGGCTGAAGCAATCACTTATGACATGGACTCTGAGCTGTCAGATACAGTTAATACATCTGATGCTTTAGTTACAGCGCTAGACATGTTTCGCGAGTTAGCAGATTCGTTAAACACGGCTGACGCTACATCTGTAGATTTTTCTTCAGTCTTTTCTGATAGCTTATCCTCAGCGGACTCTTTTAATTTTAATCTTGGCGCAGCTTTATCAGATATAGTTTCCACGGCTGAAGCAGTCACTTATGACATGGACTCTAAGCTGTCAGACGCAGTTAATACATCTGATGCTTTAGTTACAGCGCTAGACAGGTTTCGCGAGCTGGCAGATTCGTTAAACACGGCTGACGCTACATCTGTAGATTTTTCTTCAGTTTTTTCTGATAGCTTATCCACAGCGGACTCTTTTGATTTTAATGTTGGCGCAGCTTTATCAGATATCGTTTCAACGGATGAGGCAATTACTTATGACATGGACTCTGAGCTATCAGACACAGTTAGTGCATCTGATGCTTTAGCAGTTGTTGTTACTGACTTCGATACCGCCCTGATTAATGCGCAAGCATTAAACACTTACTACTTTAATGAATAGGAGACTATAAATGATTAAAGAAACTTTGAAAGTAAAAGGGCGGGTAAAAGTCGCTCTTAATGATGTTGTCGTTCAAGAGATCGACAATTTGGTTGTTGACACTGGTCTTGCGTTTATTACGAGCAGGATGACTGACTCTACTGATTCAGTTATGTCTCACATGGCCGTAGGTAGTGATTCAACCGCTGCTGCCGCTGGGGATACGACTCTTGGCAGTGAGGAAGGACGAGTAGCTTTGACTTCTACTACAGACAACGCTGATGAGGTTGTTTATGTAGCTACGTTCGGCGCAGGTACAGCAACGGCTTCTCTCCGAGAAGCGGGTTTGTTCAACGCCTCTAGTGCTGGAACTATGCTGTGTAGAACTCTGTTTGCGGGGCCGATTACTAAGGGCAATAATGACAGCATGACCATCACTTGGACTATTACTATTAGCTAGTAGGCGTACATCATGGCTATAAAGTTTGCTAACAATGCTACTACTACATTGGTATCGGGGATCACTTCTTCTGAGACATCTATCAGTGTAGCGGATAGCAGTGCTTTCCCGGTACTGGGTGCGGGCGACTACACCTACGTTACCTTTGACGACAAAGCTGGTACTAGAGAGGTAGTTAGGGTAACAGCGATATCAAGTAATACTTTTACTGTTGTCCGAGGCCAGGATGGCACTAGCGCAGCAAGCTTTAGTTCTGGTGACCAAGTAGAGCTTAGGCTCACTGCCGCATTGCTAAATGATATAGCCGGTTCGGAGAGTATTGATGACCGAGTAGCTCAACTTCTCCAAGCCGGTTCTGGCATTACACTTTCTTATGATGATGTCAGTAACGAACTGACAATCGATTCTGATCATATTGCATATGACGCCACCAATAGCACTGGTTCATCTATAGCAAAAGGTACTCCGGTTTATCAAACAGGAAGCAGTGGTAATACCATAACAATCGCTCCAGCAGATGCAGATGGATCTGGTACTATGCCAGCCATTGGTATGACTTCTGAGACGATTGCGGCTGGTAGCACTGGTAAAGTTACTTTCTTGGGCCTGGTAAGTGGATTTGACACATCCGCATTCTCTGAAGGTGCTACTCTTTACATATCTGCTACAGCAGGCAGTCTGACAGAAACTAAACCAACAGCAGAATCTGCTTTGGTGCAGAACTTCTGCAAAGTTGTCAAATCTCACGCATCAAATGGCTCAGTAGTAGTTATGGGTGCTGGCAGATCAAATGACACACCCAATCTCGGGGATGGCAAAATATTCATAGGCAATGGAACTGATGCTTATGAGCAACGCACTCCAGTTGTTGGTGATATTTCTGACCTGACAGCAACAGCTACAGAACTGAACTACAGCGATGGTGTTACTTCCAACATTCAGACTCAGCTTGATAGCAAAGCTCCTTTAGCCTCTCCTAGCTTTACTGGTGACGTTACAATATCTGGAAGCCTAACAACAGAAGGCGCAGATGGCGGCGCATTTATAGGAACCTGGCCAAATAATTCAAATTTTGTAGCATTCGGCACTGCCAATATGACAGGTACCGAATATGCGCTTATTACAGACGGAAACAACACGTATCTTGGGGCTGGAACTGGAGGTACCACATTCGTTAGGGGACCGGCTAATGATTCTAGTCCTCAAATATACGTGAATTCAACTAACGTATTTGTAGATAATGGACCTCTAGTAGTTAGTCAGTCAGGAAGTGCACAGCTTAGACTAGATGCTGAAACAGCAGACAAAGCTGACTGGAGAATTTTGGCACAAGATGGTGCAACATATGGAACTCTAAAAATACAGAACTATGCCGGAGCTACTTGGGGGGATGAGCTAACCCTGCAGAGTAACGGGGTTGCTACCTTTGCTGGTGATGTTACAGTTACCGGCGACTTAACTGTCAGCGGAACAACTAGTGTTCCTGGCCTGACAACGACAGCAGACATTAACTTTGGCGACAATGATAAGGCTGTATTCGGTGCTGGCTCTGACCTACAGATTTACCATGATGGTAACAATAGTTACATTAATGACGCTGGTACAGGTGACTTAATTATTTACGGTGCAAATTTGCGTTTAGGCGCGGCTGGTACCGGTGAGCAGTTCTTAAGAGCATATTCAAATGATCGTGTCGATATTTACTACGACAACTCAGTAAAACTCGCCACAGCCTCTACAGGCATTAACGTAACAGGAAATATTGCAGTTACCGGAACCGTAGACGGACGCGATCTTGCTACGGATGGAACTAAACTTGACGGTATTGAGTCTGGTGCTACAGCAGATCAGACAGCATCTGAGATTCTCACGGCTATTAAGACTGTGGATGGAGCAGGAAGCGGGCTAGACGCTGATTTACTAGACGGTCAGCAAGGCAGCTATTACACGGGGTATACTGACACTGCGATTGCTAACCTGGTAGACTCCGCCCCTACAACGTTGGACACTTTGAATGAATTAGCTGCTGCTTTGGGAGATGACCCTAATTTTGCTACTACTGTGACTAACTCCATAGGAACGAAAGTATCAAAGTCTGGCGATACCATAACTAGCGGCACAAGCATCGGATTAACAATCAATCACGATACTTTTGGTCAAGGATTGGTCATTCATCGGAATGATAGCGCCAACGCAGCTAGTGTAGTTTTCAAGAATAATGCCTTACAGCAGGGCATTTTGTTTGGAAATAACTCTGGAGCAATTAACTGGCGCCCTCTCAGCGGCACTACTAATTATGAGATTTGGCACGAAGGCAACGATGGCTCTGGTTCTGGATTAGATGCTGATACTGTTGATGGTATTCAAGCTTCTAGTTTCTTACGTAGTGATGCTAATGACACTTTTACTGGGATTATTACTGGAAATACTTTAAAACTTGGTGGAAGCGAAATTGCTTCAAGTGCTGCAAAACTCCAAGTTAATGGCTTTCAGCGAACCGGTAATATATTACTTCACGAAGGCGGTAATACTCCAACAGCCAACAACAAAGTATTAGGTAACACCTCTGGTAATCTTGAATGGGATGGGAATAAAGTCTGGCATGCTGGAAACGATGGTACAGGTTCAGGGCTAGACGCTGACCTTCTTGATGGTCAGGAAGGCTCATACTATGCCGCCGCTTCCAGTTTAAATAGTTATCTTCCTCTCACTGGGGGAACTCTTAGTGGCAATCTTTCGATAGATAAAGGCACGGCAGGCGATGCCACCTTAACAATAAGAGCAGATACTGATAATGATGACGAAGGTGATCATCCCTCAATTCGTCTTAAGCAGGATGGTGATTTAGTAGATTGGCGTATTGGTATTGGCGAAAAAGACGCAGATACTTCTGGGTATGCTAATGATTTAGTATTTAAGCATCTGGGGTCATCTACTCTAGGCTTAAGATTTTCACCTAACAACAGCAGTAGCCCATATACAATCTGGCACGCAGGCAATGACGGTACAGGCTCTGGACTAGACGCAGATACTCTTGATGGCCAAGAAGGTAGTTATTATGCTCCTTTAGCCTCTCCTACCTTTACAGGTACAGTTACAATTCCTACCGCTGACATCAACGGTGGCACTATTGACGGCACTACTATTGGTGGTACAACCCCGGCTGCTGGCACTTTCACTGCTGTTACCGTAGACAATATCGTAATTGATGGCGATGTCATTAACTACGGTGCTGGGGATGTTACTCAGACCTTCACTGCTAACTCTCTGGCGTTTGCTGGGGCAAGTAGTGGGTATAGTTTTGATAGTGATCTTATTCTTGCTCAAGATATTGTTTCCAGTGACGACACTTCAGCTTTTCGTATATCTGGAGGAACTTCAGTAGGTAGCGGTGGCAACATTGTCCTGTTCCCTGACAACCACGCAACAGCTGCCCGTGACATAAATTTCCGCGACCAGACAACATCTGTACTGCGCTATGTCGCAGACAATAATTCAGGTACTTGGGAGTTTAATTCTGCTGGTGGCGTGGAAATACAAACAGGCAATCTCGGCATAGGCACTACGCCTTCATACCCGCTGCATATCGTAAACAGCAGTGCAAGCAGAGGTCTATTCATTGACCAGAACAATAACGGTATTGCGCTGTTTGTTGATAGTGAAAGCACCACTTCCAGAGTGCTTGACGTTCTTGCAGATGCCCAAACGTCTGGTGACATTGCTAGATTCTATACTAATTCATCTTCTTTCAGTGGTAATGGGGTCAATATTGTCTTAGAACACGCTTCTTCTACGGGGACTGCGCTTCAAGTTAAGAACGATGGCACAGGTACCGGCATATTCATCGACCAAAACGGCAACGGCATTGGTTTAAGAATTGATTCAGAGGCATCCAGTGAAAACGCTTTATATATTACTTCTGCAAATACAGCAGGGCCATCTGCGGAAATCAACAACAATGCGGCTCTCGCAAATACTGGAAATGCGTCTGTTCTATTCTTGCGCCAACTAAACGCTTCTGCCGCTGCGCCAGTTGTTCGCCTTGAAAATGACGGTGCTGGTATAGGTATATTTGCTCACAATACTGACGCTACTAGTACAAATTCAGTCATTCAAGCAAGGCAGGAAGGCACAGGCTACGGTGTATTCATCGACCAGAATGGTAATGGGGATGGGTTGTACATTGATTCAGAGGCAACCACGGAACACGCTATATACGTTAGGAATGACGTAGCCACTACCGGACGCGCTTTTTACGCTTATTGTAATTCTGCTTCCTTTTCTGGAAGTGGCCTTATCCGTTCGCAAGTACATAACGCATCTGCAACAGGTAATGCTTTTTATGCTTACAATAATGGCGCAGGCAGCGCAGTCTTCATCGACAACAACGGCTCTGGAAACGCTCTCTCGACAGACGGCGGTGATGTTGAAGTAAACGAAGGAAACTTGAGTGTATATCAAGGCACAGGAACTTCTCAGTTTAAATTTGGTGCTTCTTCTAATTATTATTGGGATATAAGCCGTGACAACGATGTTACGGGCGCTTTAATAATTAGTAACAAAAACGCTGGTTCTGTAACAGAACGCATGCGCATTGACTCTAGCGGCAATGTTGAAATAGACACTGGTGATTTAGCCGTAAACGGCGGCGCACTAACAGTTGGAAACGGCACTTACAATATAGCTATTAGCACAGATCAGACTGGTGCTAGTTCTTCGGTTAGCCATAGCGCAACAAATAATGAAGGTATTTTTTGGCACACTGGTACTTCTGGTTACGCTATATACAGAACAGCAGGAACATGGACTAGCCCCGATTATGACCAGTTAAAACTTGATTGGCCTACTGGAATTGAATTAGATGGTGGTGGACAAAGTTACGGTAAATCTGGAGTTAATATTCTTAACGGGAATCTACAGATTGATGGCACTGCTATAGTAGATGTTAATAGAAACCTTATTAATATTGGTGACGTAACTGCTACTAACTTGTACCCTCCTACTGACAATAGTGGTGTTGTCGGTAGTTCCTCCCTAACTTGGAACAATGGCCGGTTCAAATACCTTACTATAGACACCACTCTCACTGTAAGAAGCTATATTGACCTAGCTGACTCTGACGGAATTAGATTCGGTAGTTCAGACGATTCTCGTTTTTGGTATAACGGCTCGACCAATAACTTCATTGTCGAGATGGAATCTGCCTGTGTTGGTTACCAATGGACTGACAACCAGACAGAAAGAATGTATCTGGAGAAATCAACAGGTAATCTTAGTATTACCGGTCAGTACATTGAAGACTACAATGCGACAGGCACAAGCGGTGCAGTCACCATAAACTTGGATACAGGCAACAACTTCTCAACAGCTATGGCGGGTGCGGTGACTTACACGTTCAGCAATGCCGCTGGAAATGGGACTGTCTCTAGCTTCACCTTGAAGGTTGTCAACAACGGCTCTGCTATCACATGGCCCTCTTCAGTTGACTGGCCAAGTGGTACAGCACCTACGCTGTCAGCTAGTGGCGCAACAGACGTTTTTGTATTCTTCACTCACGATGGTGGTAGTACCTGGTACGGCTTCACTGCTGGGCAGGGAATGGCTTAATGAGCAGTTCTTCACGCAAAATGCTACAAGCCGCCGCTGGCAATGCTGGCGGTGATTTCTATCCGTACACGATAGAGAACTCTTGTCGGTTTAATGACAATGATAGCGCACACCTTTACCGCACTCCTTCTAGTGCAGGAAACCGAAAAACTTGGACCATTAGTGCGTGGGTTAAGCTGGGTCCGGGGGTTTTGACAGAGACCATACCTATTTGGGGTGCGGGACAATTAACTGGCTCTACAAAAACCGATAGATTTACGATACGAAATCATGACGCCAGTAATGCCTCAAACCAAGCTAACATAGACTTTATAAGTTGGAACGGCAGCAATCAATTTCAGCGAAGGACTGTACTTAAATTAAGAGACTTTTCTTCTTGGTATCATATAGTTGGAGTAGTTGATACCACACAAAGTACTGCATCAGATCGAGTAAAAGTATATGTGAATGGTGTGCAGCTGACCGAATTTGAACTCTCAGTAAACCCTTCACTGAATTATAACACTGCTACTAACGATACTGTTTTTCAATCAGTAGGGTCTCGTAGGAACAATACTTCTTCGGTTTTAGAATACTATGATGGTTATTTGGCAGACGTTGTTTTAGTTGATGGAACCGCCTTAACCCCCTCTAGTTTTGCCGAAGACAAAAACGGTGTCTGGGTTCCTAAAAACCCCAGTGGACTAACTTTCGGAACTAACGGTTTCTATTTAGACTTTTCCAACTCTGCTGCACTCGGCACAGACGTATCAGGAAACGGCAACAATTTCACATCTTCAGGGCTGACAAGTTCTGACCAGATGATTGATACGCCTACCAATAACTTTGCTACGCTGAATGCTTTAGATAAAGCAGGTTCAGGTTTAACTTTATCAGACGGAAATTTAAAATATAGCTCAACAACTGCTGCTCATACTGCTATTCGTGCAACTCAGAGCATCCCAGAAACTGGGAAGTGGTACTGGGAGTTATGCTATGTAACTCTTGTTGGGCAACTAAAAATAGGTGTTGCTGAGTACGATGTAGCAATAAAAGATATGTCTACAGTACCATATACCGTTGCTGGGATGTGGGTTATGTACAATGGTACTATTTATACCTACACTGGACTTAATGGCACCCAGTATGGGTATACTGGTAGAAGTATTACATCAGGGTCAATAGCGCAATGTGCTTATGATGCTGATTCAGGGAAGATATGGTTCGGGTGGGATGGTACTTGGATAACAAACACTGGTGCCGATAACAATAGTGCTGACC
>Ga0255772_10000320_pt1 | contig 47984 bp, 25 predicted proteins | sample 071ome_34_FD_179970 | JGI IMG/M metagenome (GOLD analysis project Ga0255772, IMG submission 179970) | Coastal salt marsh microbial communities from the Groves Creek Marsh, Skidaway Island, Georgia - 071411BT metaG (version 2) | ecosystem: Environmental > Aquatic > Marine > Intertidal zone >...
ATATTATATTATTATTATTATTAATTTTAGTTTTTGTTTTTAATATATTATAATCTTTATATATATCAATTGTTTTTCTTATAATTTCTATTTTTTTAAATTTTTCGGCTTCATTATAACAATGGAAACAAATTTTACTTGTTTTATATTCATCTATATTATATGTTGTAAAATATTTTAATAATTTATTTTTTAAACTAATTCTTGGAGTTGGTTTATTATATTTCATATTTGATTGTCTATTCCAATTACCATATAATAAAATACATTCAGAACCATATTTATCTTTTATATTATTTATTAATTTTGATTCTGATTTTTGTATTTTTATATAACTTTTCCATCTTTCATGACGGAATTCATATTGACAATAAAATCCGTACAATATATTATTTATTTCATTTTTAATTTTTATTGCTTCAATATAATTATTATAATCTAATGTTTTTAAATTATATTTTGATAAAATAGTTTCTATTTCTATTATATTTTTACAATCTTTATAAATTAAATTTGATTTTTTTAAATTTTCAAGAAATTTTTGTTTTTGAGTGAAACATAATTCATTATATCTTTGTTTTTGAGTATATTTTAATTTATTCTTATTTTCATCTATAAAAGTTAAAATATTATTTATTCCAGGGTCTATACCAACTAATTTTTTAGATTGTAAATTTGTTAATTCATCATTATTTAATTCATTTATATAAGTTGATAATATAATTTACAATATATTATATATAATTTATATATAAAAATATAATATTTTTTTTATATAATTAATAATAAAATAAGACAAATAATATGTCTACATTTAAAAATATTGACCCAATTTTACGAATAAACGATTCAAATACAGTAGATGTATATAGAACAATTAATTACTTGTATCTGAATCCAGAAATTGAGGTTATGATTAATTATAACTTCAATCGAACGCAAATTGATTATTATTATTCAGCTTTTGATTTTACAAATGGAACAGACGCAAAAAGAACATCAAATGCCAATATTAATTACTATAATATATTTACTGACCATAATAATACAATTTTAGATAGTAATAGTAAATTTGATTACAATTTATATCTGAATATTTATAAATCTAATATGGAAGATGATAGTTTTGAATTATATAATTCCAACTATGTATTTTATAATTTATTAGATACAGACCAAGCAATTACAAATACTGGTAGATTTTTATATAGCAATCTATTAGCAAATAATCCTAAGCGTTTAGCATATATTCATTATGCTCGTTATGGGGCTGGTTCAAATAATATTACTAAAGTCGATTTAAACTTTAATCCTGAATTATATTATACATTTCATCCTCAAACAATATCACAAGTTCAACTTTATAAAAGCAATTATTATTCAGATTATATTATTCGTTCTAATGAATATAAGGCACAAGAAACCGCGAACAATATTACATCAAACAATATTGGTGATTATTTTTCAATAGGAGACACAGGTGATTTAACAAATATGATAAATAAATTACTTGCTAAAGCTGATGAAAATGCTACAGAATATAATATTTCAAAAAATTTGAATGTCGCACTAACATTAAATGTTACAGGTATTGCTTTTCTTAAAAGTAATGTAAATATTGGAAGTAATTTACATGTATCAAGTTCATTAACTATTGGAACAACATCATATTTATCTGGAGCGACCGAAATATCTGATACATTAACAGTTAAAGATAAAATTACAGCACTATCAAATTTAGAAGTACGGACAACATCATATTTATCTGGTGCAACTGATATATCTGATAAATTAACAGTTAAAGATAAAATTACAACATTATCAAATTTAGAAGTAGGAACAACATCATATTTATCAGGAGCAACTAATATATCTGATACATTAACAGTTAAAGATAAAATTACAACACAAGCTAATTTAGAAGTTGGAACAACTTCCTATTTATCTGGAGCAACTAATATATCTGATACATTAACAGTTAAAGATAAAATTACAACACAAGCTAATTTAGAAGTTGGAACAACATCTTATTTATTTGGTGCAACCGAAATATCTGATACATTAACAGTTAAAGATACAATTACAACACAAGCTAATTTAGAAGTTGGAACAACATCATATTTATCTGGAGCAACTGAAATATCTGATACATTAACAGTTAAAGATAAAATTAAAACATTATCAAATTTAGAAGTTGGAACAACGTCATATTTATTTGGTGCAACCGAAATATCTAATACATTAACAGTTAAAGATAAAATTACAACACTATCAAATTTAGAAGTAGGAACAACATCATATTTATCAGGAGCAACTGAAATATCTGATAAATTAACAGTTAAAGATAAAATTACAACATTATCAAATTTAGAAGTAGGAACAACATCTTATTTATTTGGAGCAACTGATATATCTAATACATTAACAGTTAAAGATAAAATTACAACATTATCAAATTTAGAAGTTGGAACAACATCCTATTTATCAGGAGCAACTGATATATCTGATACATTAACAGTTAAAGATAAAATTAAAACATTATCAAATTTAGAAGTTGGAACAACATCCTATTTATCAGGAGCCACAGAAATATCTGATACATTAACAGTTAAAGATAAAATTACAGCACAATCAAATTTAGAAGTTGGAACAACATCCTATTTATCAGGAGCAACTGATATATCTGATAAATTAACAGTTAAAGATAAAATTATAGCACAATCAAATTTAGAAGTACGAACAACATCCTATTTATCTGGAGCAACTGATATATCTGATAAATTAACAGTTAAAGATAAAATTACAGCACAAGCTAATTTAGAAGTTGGAACAACATCATATTTATCTGGAGCAACTGATATATCTGATAAATTAACAGTTAAAGATAAAATTACAGCACAATCAAATTTAGAAGTACGGACAACATCCTATTTATCAGGAGCCACAGAAATATCTGATAAATTAACAGTTAAAGATACAATAACAGCAAAATCTAATTTAGAAGTTCAGACAACATCATATTTATCAGGAGCAACTGATATATCTGATAAATTAACAGTTAAAGATACAATTAAAACACTATCAAATTTAGAAGTAGGAACAACATCTTATTTATCAGGAGCAGTTCATATTTCTAATTCTGTATCTATTCAAGATAATTTAATAATTGGTGGTAATTTATTTGTTAATGGAACAACTACTAATGTTAATACGGAAACATTAACAATTGAAGATAATATTATTATGGTAAATTCTTCACCATCTGTAAATGAAGATGGTGGTTATTTTATTCGTAGATATCAAACTGAAAATGATATAGGTTCTGGTAAAATAATAGAAGATTCTTCAGATTATAAAGTAATTGGTTTTGTCGCATCAACATTAGAAACAAATAATGAAATAAAGTTAGATACTACAAATAGCATAATAGATGACGAATATAAAGATTGGATTATTCATATTTATAGTGGAAATGGTAATGGTCAAGTTCGTATAATTACTGCATATAATGCACAAACACAAATTGCAACTGTATCTACTATATGGAGTATTAAACCAGTTGCAGGTGATGGTTTTAAATTATTTAATAAGCGATTTATTGGTTTAGTTTATGATGAAAGCGCAAATAATTTAAAATTAATAGGGACAGTATCAGACCCAACAACTGAAACATCATTAATTACTAATGAATATGCAGATTTATTACTTAATAATTTAACTGCATCAAATAATATTTTAGCAAGTAATAATTTACAAATAGGTGGAACATCGTATTTATTTGGATCAACATATATATCTGATAAATTAACAGTTAAAGATAAAATAACTGCAAAATCTAATTTAGAAGTAGGAACAACATCATATTTATCAGGAGCAACTGATATATCTGATAAATTAACAGTTAAAGATAAAATTAAAACATTATCAAATTTAGAAGTAGGAACAACATCGTATTTATCAGGAGCAACTGAAATATCTGATAAATTAACAGTTAAAGATAAAATAACCACACAAGCTAATTTAGAAGTAGGAACAACATCGTATTTATTTGGAGCAACTGAAATATCTAATACATTAACAGTTAAAGATAAAATAACTGCAAAATCAAATTTAGAAGTAGGAACAACATCGTATTTATTTGGAGCAACTGAAATATCTGATAAATTAACAGTTAAAGATAAAATAACCACACAAGCTAATTTAGAAGTAGGAACAACATCGTATTTATTTGGAGCAACTGAAATATCTAATACATTAACAGTTAAAGATAAAATAACAACATTATCAAATTTAGAAGTAGGGACAACATCATATTTATTTGGTGCAACCGAAATATCTGATACATTAACAGTTAAAGATAAAATTACAACATTATCAAATTTAGAAGTAGGGACAACATCATATTTATTTGGTGCAACCGAAATATCTGATAAATTAACAGTTAAAGATAAAATAACAACATTATCAAATTTAGAAGTAGGGACAACATCATATTTATCTGGAGCAACTGATATATCTGATACATTAACAGTTAAAGATAAAATTACAACATTATCAAATTTAGAAGTAGGAACAACATCATATTTATCAGGAGCCACTGAAATATCTAATACATTAACAGTTAAAGATAAAATAACCACAGAAGCAAATTTAGAAGTTAGAACAACATCCTATTTATTTGGAGCAACTGATATATCTGATAAATTAACAGTTAAAGATAAAATTACAACATTATCAAATTTAGAAGTAGGGACAACATCATATTTATCTGGAGCCACCGAAATATCTAATACATTAACAGTTAAAGATAAAATAACCACAGAAGCTAATTTAGAAGTACGGACAACATCATATTTATCTGGAGCCACCGAAATATCTAATACATTAACAGTTAAAGATAAAATAACCACAGAAGCTAATTTAGAAGTACGGACAACATCATATTTATCTGGAGCAACTGATATATCTGATAAATTAACAGTTAAAGATAAAATAACCACAGAAGCTAATTTAGAAGTTGGAACAACATCTTATTTATCAGGAGCAACTGATATATCTGATAAATTAACAGTTAAAGATAAAATTACAACATTATCAAATTTAGAAGTAGGAACAACATCTTATTTATTTGGAGCAACTGATATATCTAATACATTAACAGTTAAAGATAAAATAACTACACAAGCTAATTTAGAAGTAGGAACAACATCTTATTTATTTGGAGCAACTGATATATCTAATACATTAACAGTTAAAGATAAAATTACAACATTATCAAATTTAGAAGTAGGAACAACATCATATTTATCTGGAGCCACTGAAATATCTAATACATTAACAGTTAAAGATACAATAACCGCAAAATCTAATTTAAATGTATCAGGAATTACCACTTTTTCTAATGAAGTCATTATCCAAGAACAAATCAAATCTGAACAAGATTTATTGTTATCATCATCAACAAATAGTAATATAAAACTTAGAACTGGTGAGAATGTAAGAATGCAAATTAATGATGCTAATGTAACAATTATGAATTCAAAATTAACTTTTGATTCGGAAGCTCATCTAATTATACCTCATACAGTAAATACTTTTGTAGCAGATGGGTTAATTCGCTATAATAATGGGAATTTACAATTTTATAATGGAAGTTGGAATAGTTTAGCACTATCTTCCGATATATCAAACCTTCAAAATGATACATATTTAAAATTATCAGGAGACACAGCTATGACCGGAACTTTGAATATGGGTGGTAATAATATATCAAATATTAATAGTATTGAAAACAATACACAAGGTGGTAATTTTATTATTCAATCGGATTCAAATGGGGGTATATTATTAAAGTCCGGAACAACGGAGAAATTTTATGCGGGCACATCTGGAATATATGCTTATGATAATTTAAATATGAATAATAGAGACTTATCAAATGTTAATAAAATAGATTTCTACGATTCAGTATATTCGTTCGGTATTGAAATTAACCCAACTAATACAGATAGAGTTTCATTTAAAGGACATACTTACGCAATGGACTTTATATTAACAAAGAATAACAATGGCACAAATATTTACGACCATACTATTGCGTCATTTAACGGATTTTATGACTTCATATATTTTTATGAAAATGTAGATTTACAAGGGAAATATATGAATAATTTAAGCACAATTTATTTTGATTCAGCACAATATATACACAGGACTCCGTGGTATATGCAAATTAATACAAACAAAACTTTTTATTTAGATGCTGGATTAGACCAAAATATTTATATAAGAGAAGGATATTATACAAGAATGCAAATCAATAAAAATGTAACGATTTTGTGTCCTTTATATACATCTTCAATAAACGCAGCTTCTATAGATGTATCAGGAATAGCCGAAATTAACAATAATGGTTTAACTATGGCATCTAATATAAATATGAATAATAATAATATATATAATGTTGATAATATAGTATTTAAAACTGAAGGGAGTGGTAAAATTTCTTATTATGGAGGAGCTTTTAACGTGAGTGAAGATTACTTTTCAGGAATAAGGGGTGGAACATTATATTTTAGTGTTCCTTCTAATGCTAAAATAGATTTTGATTTTAATACAAATCAAGGAGTATATAGTTTTAAAAGTAATAGTTTAAATATCAGAACGCAGGTTATTGTTGAAAGTTCAAACGACTTTGAAGCCCTTAAATTATATAAAAAATCAAGTCCAGGAGGTGTCGGAATTCAAATGTATAATTATAATAATGACCCAGTCAAAATAGGCTGCGGAGATACAGGACAATTTTTTATAGCGAATAATAGTGATACAGTTACATTTCAAATGGCTAATGATGGAACTATAACAAATCCTCATATACAAACTATTGAAAGTGATATAAGTACTTTACAATCAGGTAAATTAGATAAATCGGGTGGAACTATTAGCGGAAATTTAACTATGGCATCTAATAAACAAATAATTTTTACAGATTCAGTTGTAGGAAAAATATCATTATATGGTGGAGGATTTGAATCAAATGATTATCATATAGGTATTCGTTCTGGAACAATGTATTTTAATTCAGATCAGCAAATTGATTTTGATATTGATGCAATCGTAATAGCCGAAATTAACAATAATGGTTTAAATATGAAAGCAGCTAAAAAAATAACTTTTATAGATGGTGGTGCCGAAATATATTCTGGTTATCCATCATCTGATACTCTAACTTTTGGATTACATATAAATAGTGGTAGTACATATCCAATTTATTTAGAGTCAAAGGTTATTTATTTAAATGTTGGTAGTCCAATATTTAATATTCCTTGGGGTTATACGGATAGTTCTATTATTCAAAATACTGGTGGAAGTTATACACCACCGCAAAAAACAGCAATAAACTTTTATTTAGTAAATACTGGTGGAATTTATGCTCCAAATAATGAAGTTGTAGATTCGTATTTAGTAAATGCAGGTGGAAATATTTTAACATATTCTAATAATCCAGGTAGTAATGGATATACTTATAAATCTATTAGAATGTGTGCTGGTGGAACTATGAGTAATACAGGTAAATCATATAATTCTATACAACTTGTAGCAGGAAATGTTGCAAACTTCACTGGTCAACAAAGTAATACCATTTTTATGCTAGCCGGTAATCATATTAGATTTGAAGTAGAGTTACCAACTGGAACAATAAGTGGTAATAGACCTTTCGGAACATTTACAGGAGCACATCTTTGCGAATATAATTCAAATATTACATCAAATGATATTGGGAAACTTCTTGAAATTGAATCAACATCATTAGACACAATTAATGATAATATTTTTTATGTTAAACTTTGCAATACAATAAAAAGTAAAAAAATTATTGGTATTTATACAAATAATACTACAAAATTTGATAGTGAAAATATATGTCATAATGTTAATGGTATTGGCGAAGGAGGTATTAAAGTATGTTCTCATAATGGTGATTTAGAAATTGGAGATTTTTTAGTTAGTTGTTATTGTGGATGTGCAATGAAGCAAGATGATGATATATTAAGAAATTATACAGTTGCTAAAACAATTGATAGTGTAAATTGGAATGAAGAATCTGAAACAGAAAAATTAATAGGATGTATATATTTATGTTCTTAATTTACATATTTTTTCTTATATAATAATAATAAAATGTATAAATATATTTATAATTATATTTGTTGTATAAGATATAAAGAAAAGCAAAATTTTACTACATTACATAAAATATGGAATAAAAATAAGAAAGATTATGCAAATATATATTTACTGAATTGAGTGTGTTTATTTGTAAATTTGTTGTATAGGTAATATGTTAGCAACAGTTAGTTATAATTATTTGTATATACTCTTATTATTAACTGTTGCTACTCCCTTCAGTTCGTCCAAGTTCTTCTCTAACAATTGTTTTAACTTTATCATAAATAATTTTATTAAGATTTATATCATCACCGATATTGACATTCATTATTTCCTTATTATCTAATTTATCAAGAGGATTAACAAGATAATAATTGGGATTAGTTATATTTTTAATAACAGATAAGCCATGATTATTAGGTTTTTCAATAGTAGATTCATAATTATCATAATTTGGGTCTAAAGATGATGCATTAATTTTATTGCGCATAACTGCCAATGCTTTATCTGATGGATTATCTATATTTTTAATATCTATAGTATGATTTACATTATCAATACGAGAAGAATCAACCTTATATTTAAATGCGAGTAAATCGCGTAATTGTTTATTTTCATTTTTTTCAAAGATTATTTTATCTTTATTTTCAAATTCATTAATTAGTTTAGTATTTAATGAGTCTATATTTTCTATATCATATGGATTATCAATGACATAATTATCATTTATTATATTTGTATATTTATTTTTAATTGCTGAATATTCTGATAAGTGAAATATAATATTATATGTAAAATATGCAAAAATTGATAGAAGAATTATTAAAAATATTAATGAGAAAATATACGCGGGTGTATAAATCATAATTATTTAGTCTATTATTTATTAAGTATATTTATTTATTATTAAATAATAATTATTTAGTCTATTATTTATTAAGTATATTTATTTATTATTAAATAATAATATTATAAAAATTTAATAATATATTTTTAATAAGAAATATAAAATTAGTTATAAATAATAAAGTTAAAAATTAAACAATTAATAATAAAAAATGGAACAAATAGATATTAAATATAGTAATATAATTAGAGATGAATTAAATGTATATGATATTTATAATACATATGTTTCATTACTTGATGGAAAAAAACTGAAATCCTATTTTCAAATTCTAATTATAACTATTATTATTTATATTCTCTCTTTACAACCTGAAAAATCTAATTATGGATTCTTTTCTGTTAATAATTTTAGAAAAATTATAGTATTTTGCTTTATATATTTTAACCTTTTTATGTATTTAACAGCTAAATTTAATCTAAATATTGATAGAGTATTTTTATCATTTTATAATCGAAAAATTAAAAAATATGATAATAAATATTTAGAATATAATCAATCATCTAATCAAAATAAACCAGAATATATATTAAAAGATAAATCATTTATTAATACTATTATTAATAGCTTTAAAGGATTAATATATATCTTACTATTTGTAATTATGTTGAATTTATCAAATATAGATACAAATGGTGCAAATAAAAATTTAATAAGCATAATGCTATATATTATTTTATTTGGGATTATTTTTTATCTAATAATAGAATATTTATTTGATAATTATATAAAAAAAAATGAATACGAATTAGATAATAAAAATCATTTAATTAATATAATTAAACAACAAAAACAAATAGATTCAAGTTATGACAATGTCAGAAGTAAATTTAATATATTATATAAAGCAGATTTAGAAAATCATAAGATTGATAGTGTATATGGTATATTGCGTGATGATAATTACTGTGAATTACAAGACAAACTATATAAATTACAAACTGATATAGAAGAAATTTATACAATACAACAAAAGGAAAGTTTAATTAATAGTTCTGCTGATATTATTGAAAATATAGAAAATTCTAAGCTATTATTATCAAAAGATAATAATAAATATAAAAACGAGATAATTTATACAAATGAATTAAAAGAAATATTTAAAGTATTTTATTTCAATTATAATGAATATCTTAATAAACACTATATAGCTAATTTCAAAGATTATAAAAATAAAAATTATTTAGAAAACAAAACATATAATTTCGGAAATATTGAAATTACTGAAAAATCAACATTATTAATTGATGAATTAACCAATACAAATATTTATAAATTATATAATATTCGTATGAATATTAATAATTTTATTAATAATTTCAATAAATTAGATATGAATATTAAAGTACAATATGATGATGATGATAATGTGTCTCAATATATAAAATATGGTATAAACTCAAATGATAAGAATTATGAACTATTAAGAACGGAAATTTGTAAAAATAATACTTTAGACGATATTTCAATTAATTCATTGTCATATGCATTAGAAAATTATTTACGAATAGATTTACTTAATTATAAGTTATTAGCTAAAGCAATAATTCAAAATATTTCTAGTAAACAACTAGCACCATTTATTGAGATTAGTCAATATTATTCAAAAGAGGTATTAAAGGAAATTGATACAATATTAGATAATTTAGATATTCTTAATAAAATATATTATGAGAATAGCAATGAATTAGATAATTTAATAGATATTAGAGAAGCTGAAAAATTAATTAAAGAATCAAAAAATGCATATAATATAGAAGAATCAAGAGGTGATAGAGAAACTAATAAAAAAATAGAATATTTCAAAGCAATGATTATTCCAGAAATTAATTTATTTAATAATATGATTACAAATAGACCATTTAAAGAAGATGATTTAAAATTGATTAAGGCAAATAAATTTAATAATTATAAATTTAGTAAATATATTTATGAATATTATGCAAAATCTATTGATACAGTGATTGTTAGTTTAGAAACGACTAATATTGAAAATTTACAATTAATATCAAAAGAGCAAATATATAGAAGTTTTATTGAAATGTTGACAGTATATAAAAGAGAAAATATAGATAAAGAACGAATATTAAAAAATTACAAACGATTATTAGATGATATATTTATTACAATTAAAAATAATGCGTCATTTGAGTGTAATAGTAAATTGAAATTGAATATAGAAATAAATCAAAGCATGTCATATGTAAATCATGATGTATTTGAGAGTATAATTAATGAGAAAAATTTAAAAGATATATTTGATGAATTATGTAAATTAGAAAAAATAAAAGATTCATTTGAAAAAAAATATGAACCATTAATAACATATGAATTAAATGTTAAGAAAGAAAATAAACAATTAATAATAAATATAATTAATATTTTTATTGTGTTAATCTTAGTTTCAATTGTAATTTATATAATAAGAAATATTAGTGCAGGATTATTTAGCGAACAAACTATATGGTCATCAATAAATTTCATGATAATAGAATTAACAAAAATGCCAGACTTTATTATAGAAAAATTTAAGAAGTTATTCATGTATATAATAGAAGGTCATAAAACTGGGATAGAAAAATCCCTTATCTTAATAGATGAATATCCCGGATATAGTAAAATTATAATATTCATAATAGTTATTATATTAATAACTGCATTATTACTAACTATATCAAATTTAAAGGATTTAGTTGAAGATAATCCTTTCTTAGCACTAGTAGAACAAGATGAAAATAAAAGCTATAAAATCGAATTATTTGAGAAAATAATTTTATGGATTATAGTTGTATTAGTTGTACAAGGCTTATTAACAAATTTCTTTCAGTGGGTCAATTATACAATTATTGCAAATTTATATATTCTTATAATATTTTTATTATGTATATTTATAATTATAGAAAATATTTTATTATTTACTGATATAAAATCTACCGGTCCACACAAAAAATTTATTGAAGAAAAAAATGAGATACTATTTTAATGAAATAGATTAATTGCAAAAAAATAGGTGCATAGTAGACAATTGGATAATATATTATTATTATTTAATTAAATTGAGAATGATATATTATCTAATTGTCTAATATATTTTTCAATTAAAGTAATATCTTTTTTAATTTCATTATCATTGGATATTGAATTTAATATTTTATATAATATGCTTGGTAATATATCATTATTTTTAATTTTTTTATATATATTTTTGATATGTTTTTTAAGTATTTCATTATATTCAATATTGTCATATAAATTATCATGTAATATTGTAGTAGATTTTTCTAAATCATCATTATTTCTAAATAAATGTTTATAGTAATATACTTCATTAATATCTGGTTGTCGTTCAAGAATTTTATTATATACTTTTAAAGTAATATCATAATGATTATCAGTATCTAATTTAAATTTAGATATAATATCTCTTAAATCATTTGTTTCAATGCTAGGTAATTTTTTATTATATATAATATTAAATAGATATTCAGTATCATTTTGGTCCAATGTTAATTCATAATATTCTATAAATACTTTTTCAATTAATTTATAAATATTATGTTTATAGATTGAGCTATTAATAAATCTATCAATAAATATACTTTTATAGTTATTATTTTCAATAATATATAAATATTTATTGTAATATGTGTTTAAATCTAATTCAATAAGTAAATATTCTTTATATATTTTATTAATTTGATTAAATGTTGTTTCTTGTATATTATATATATTTTCAATAAAATTAGATAGTTCTATTATTAAATTTTGATTATAATCAATAGATTGATATATAATATTAATATTATTAATATTTTGTTCAATAATATTAGTAGAATATTTATTTATTTTTTGCTGTGTGTTATATTCTTTTAATTCATTATTAATTTCATTAATATGTTTATCAGAAATATCGTCATTATCTGCTAAAATAGCTGTATTTTTTGTGTCATTTTCTGTTATTTTTTTATTATCAAGTATTTTTTCGGTGTGTATAGGTATATTAGTAAATTCTGATTGATTATAATTATAATAATTATTAATATATTTATTATTTGAGAAATTATTAAATTCTTCATTATTAGTATCTAAATTGTTATTCATATATTTAAATAATTGTTCTTTTGATAGATTATTATATATTATAAATAAGAATGATTGGTAATATTTAGATAATTCATATAAGTTAATATCTCTATTAAATTTATTAGCGAATAAATGTTTAATTAATGAAAATAGTGGATTAGTATATAGATTATTATTAAATAATGTATTAAATTGGTTAAAATCATTATTAATATTATTTATCATTATCTGATATAGTTTAAATGATGAAATATCATAATTATATATAATTTTCCATTGTGTTTTTATTGTTTGTATATATGCAAGTGGTTTATCTAATATATTTGAATATTTTGAGTTAAAAATTTTATTTATTAATGTATCATCTTCATTATTAATAATTTGTTCTATAAATTGATTAATTTTTTCACAAATATTTGGTTGTTTAGAAGTATTTAATAATTCAAGATAGTTAGTATAATCAATAGAATTTATTTGTAAGTGATGTTTTGAATTAGTAAGCATAATATTTATAAAGTGAATAAAAAAATCGACAAATTGTAAATTATTTAGTGTATATATATGGTGATAAAGTTGTGATAAGGCCAGTCCATATATAATTTTTGTGTAATTACTATTATATGTTTTATTGGTTATTATATTATAAATAAGAGTAATATTAATAGGTAATTGAGTATTATTAAATATTTCATAAGATAATAACTTACATATAGAAGTCCAATCGTTATTTATAATTTTATTATTAAGAATGCTATGTTGAAAATTAATATTATAATATTTGGTATGTTTAATATTAAGTGATTGGAAGACATTATTTATATAATTATATGTTATTAAATTTAAATCATTATTAGTAATATTAAATGAATTAATAAAATACATAGTGAATTGTTGTTTAATAAAGTTTGAATATTCTTCAGTTTTTAAAATTTCGTCTTGTATATTATCTTTGTTGATAGTTTTATTTTTGCTAAATTTAACTTTAATATTTTGATAAAGAATATTTAATTCGTTGTTGTTATGGAGAAATTCTATATTATTTTCGTCATTATAATATATATGAGAGAATGATTTTATAAGTGCTTTATTAATATCGAAAACTGTCATATTAAATAAATAAAATTAAAATTTATTATTATTATTTAATTTATAGTTGATTAGCGTTTATATAGTAAAAAATATAAATTTCACAAAGGTGTAATGAAAAAAATAATAAAAAAAATAAAAGGATATAAAGATAAATAAATATATTATTTTTTTATAATTTTTTATTTTTTATATTTTGTATATATTTAAATGATAAAAAATAAAAAAATAAAAGGATATAAAGACAATATCATATATATAATTAAAAATAATATATTTTATTAAGTTTATCTTTTTATTATTTTATTAAAATGACAACTGCAACTCGTGGAACAAACATTCGTAAAGTCTATCTTGATAAGGTATTTGCACTTCATAAGAGTGAAGTAATTAACAATGTATATGGTGCATTTGATAGAACAGATGAAGTATCAGTTGAAGATTTAATGAAGACACTTGATGTTCTCGAAGAGACTATTGCTGACAGTCTTAATGATATGGAGGAGAAGACAACAAAGCAAAAGTCTCCGGTGAAGCGTCCTGCAACAATCTACAATGTATTTGTTAAGTCAATGATTCAGCAACTTAAGAAGAAATATCCACAAGCGGATAAGAATATTCTTATGAAGGATTGTGGAAAAATTTGGACACATCTAAAAGAAGATAATAACTTTGATAAGAGTGACCGTGAAAAAGTTGAAAGTTTGCTACTTAAGGATATCAAGGGTCTTCCGGAACTTGAAAGTGCGATATCTGTAAAGGGTGGTGAAGCAGCTACATCAGCAGCACCAGCAGCGTCAGCATCTGCTTCGAAAGCAAAATCGAAGAAGTGAATATAAATAAATTTTATATAAGTTAAAAAAATTATTTTTTGATAAAAAATAAATAATTATTTATTTTTTAGGTTTAGGTGTTGATTTAGGTTTAGGTTTAGGTGTTGATTTAGATTTAGGTTTAGGTGTTGATTTAGGTTTAGGTGTTGATTTAGATTTTTTTTTTCCGCCTTCTTGTTTTGATTCTACATTTAGTTGTGCTTGTAAATTTCTTATGCGTTGTCTAATCTCCTGTTGTCTCTGCTGTGCTTCCTTTATAATTTGTTCTTGAGTCAGTATATCTTTATTTAATTCTTCTATCATAACTTTTTTATGTTCTTTATTTTTGTTTTGTATTATTTCAGAGATTTCATTTTCTCCTAATATTTCTTTTAACACATTAATTTTATATTGTAAGTGATTACTATATTGAATAATTTCTTCCGTAGAAAATCTGGAAATTGCATTATTGCGTAAAACACCGTATCTTGACTCCAGATAAGTATATCGAATATGTTCTAGTTCTTTTATATCATTTGAATATGTTCTTGTTTGACCATTTGAATCTCTATATGTTTTTTCAGGATTATCATTAAGAATTTTTGATATTTCTTCATGATACGGCATATAGCCGAATGCATATAAAACATTAAACTCTATTCTCTTATCACCATAATTTGCAATTTCAAGATTTAGAATTTGTTTTTTCAAATTTTGCTGTATATTTGCCATAATTATATATATATATTTTTTTAAATTATGTTTTATTATTAATTATATATTTTTTTATTATTAATTATATTATTTTTGAAAATAATTAAAAGATAAAAATAAAAGTATTTAAAGATAATTCAATATATTAATATAAAAAATAATATATATTTATTTAAATTTAATTATTCTAAAATGACTATTTTTACTGAAAACAAGAACCAAGGAACAATCAACCGCAGTCTTCAAACACAACTTCGGAATTGCAATAACTTTTATGCACTTCAAATTAAGCAACAATTTATTTCAGAACTGCGTGATGATATGACTGAAGCATTTACTGGTAAGACAGTATCAAAGGAAGATTTTCTTAAATTTGTAAATGAGAAATATAACAAGGACCTTGCGCGTCTATCAACAAAGAAGAAGGCGAAGGGTGTAAAGAAGAACACTAACAAAGGGATGTCGAAATATAATAAGTTTATTAAGTTTGCGATTCCAGTGTTAAAGAATTCATTTAAGGATTTTGAACAAAATGATTTGATGCGTCAAGCAGCGAGTGTTTGGAGACATCTTGGAACTATGGATAAGCAAGATACAGTTGACGAAAAATTTAATATCCAACAATATATTACTACAAATAAGCTTAAGATTGTTAAATCTCCTTCAAAGAAGAAAGCTTAATTACTTATATAAAAAGAAATTGGATAAATAAAAAAAAAGAACATATAAAACTAAAAGTAAAAAAATAAATGAGCGTGTTATAACATGTTAAATATAATTAATTACATATAATATTTTTTTTAATTTAAAGATTTTTTTATATATTTATATAATTAAATATAAAAAAAATCTTTTATTATAATAAAAAGTAATTTGTATAAATTACTTAGCTACTTAAATAATATTAAATATTTTTAGATTTAATTAACTGTAAAAAGTAATTTGTATATGATTACTTTAGCATATAATATATAATAAATTATAATAATTAATAAAAAAAAAATCTTTTATTATAATAAAAAGTAATTTGTATAGATTACTTAGCTACTTAAATAATATTAAATATTTTTAGATTTAATTAACTGCAAAAAGTAATTTGTATAGATTATTTTTGCATATAATATAATAAATTGTAAAAATTAAAATTAAAAATTAAAAATTAAAAATTAAAAATTATAAATTAAAAATTATAAATTATAAATTATAAATTATAAATTATAAATTATAAATTAAAAATTATAAATTATAAATTAAAAATTATAAATAATTTTGATTTTGTAATATTGATATAAAACTATTATTATAATAATTAAGTAGATAGGATATAAAAATTAATAGATGTTTAAATTTTTTAAAAGTTTAACAGGTGAAAATAATAATAAAAATTTTATAGATACATTAATTAATATAAATGAATATTATACTAAAGATATATTAAATAATAATAAATTAATATTAAAAGAATTAATAGATAATTGTATTAAAAATAATGACTATATAGATATATTAAAAGTTATATTTTATATAAGAGCTAATAAAAATAATAATCTGAAAGATATAAGTAATATTTTATTTTATTATACATTAATTAAAAATGATAATCAAGAATTAAATATGCAAGAAATTATATATAAATACTTATCTAAAATTGGTAGATGGGATGATTGGTTAATATTCTATGATAATAAAAATATTAATGATATATTTAGTATAAAAAATAATCAAAGATATAATGAAAAAATAAATAGTATAAGAAATATTATAAATAATATATTAATAAGACAAATAATAACTGATTTAAAAGATTTAAATAAAACTAAGATTAGCTTATGTGCTAAATGGTTGCCATCAGAAAATAAAAGTGTAGATAAAAAACTGGGAATAGTAAGTATATTATCGGAACTGTTATATTGTGAAGTTGTAAAAGATAATGAAATATTAAAAATGTTAGATAAAAATATATTAGAAAATATAGTTAAAAAAAATAAAAAAAGTGTATATAGATTAATCTTAGCATTACTAAGAAATAATATGAATTTAATAGAGACTTATTTATGTCAAAATAGATATATAGATAAAAAATATATTGGTTCTCTTTCTAAAAATGCACAAAATTATTATAAAAGAAAGATTGATGCCTTAGGTTATTATAAAGATAATAGTGGTATTTACCATAATTATAAAGATTTAAATAATAATTGGAAAAGATTATATTTGAAATTAGAACAATCACAAAACGGACAGAACGTAATAGATATATTAGAGGGTGAAACCTATACAATAAGCGACATTCACAAGCAAAAACAATCAGATATACACGTGGGAGAAAACCAAGAAAATGAACATATAAATGATAATATTACAGACATTGATACTGTATCTGAAAAATCTATAATTGAAAAAGATGAATTCGAATATATTGATTCGGATAAAAAATATAAAAATTTAGAGTATGTAAGACAAGTAATAAAATTATAAAAATATATTAATTATTTGACTTTTTTACTATATGTGTTTCTTATTTATTTATTTATTTATTGATTTATATATTTATATATTTATAGAGATTTGCGTAATTGCTTTCTGTATAGCAAATTTTTTATATATGTATTTTATTATTTATTTATAGCGATTTGTGTAATTGCTTTCTGTATATATATGTGTTTTATTATTTATTTATAGCGATTTGTGTAATTGCTTTTTGTATATATATGTGTTTTATTATTTATAGCGATTTGTATAATTGCTTTCTATATATATGTGTTTTTTTATTTATTTATAGTGATTTGTGTAATTGCTTTATGTATATCAGATTTCTTATATATGTGTTTTTTTTATTAAAAATTGTAAAAAATATTTTTTTTAAATTTATATTTTAATAATATAAATATATAGTAATAATATAAATAATAATGAATTATTTATATCACGGTTCTGCAACAGATAATTTAAAAATATTGCGACCAGCAAAACCGTTAGATGCTAAAAGTGTAAATAATAAAGAAGATATAAAAGCGGTATATATGACTGATAATTGGTATGTCGCTTTAATAGCTGGTTTATTTTCTTCATTAAGAAAATATTTGGAAGAACACGCTTATAAGAATGGAAGCATTACTTGGTATGATTATAACGGAAAATTAGTTTTAAATATGTCAAAGAATTTATATAATATATTGAGTAAAAATAAAGATACTAATATTTTTATATATAGAATATTAAAAGATAAAAAATTTAAAGTTTATAAGAGCTATTATATATCAAATAAACCAGTGAAAACATTATCAAAAGAAATCATAACATATAAATCTGCATTACAAATACTTGAAAAAGAAGAAAAAAGAATAAAAATACTAATTATATAAATAAATAATTATTTTTTTTTACATATAATAATAGATTAATTATTAAGTATAAATATTTTAAATATAAATAATAAATATATAATTAAATAATAATTAAAAAAAAAATAAATAATTAATAATGAATTATTGTAGTTTTAGAAATATATTAATTGCTTGTGTATTATTAATACTTAGCATTGTATTAATATATCAAGGTTATTTACATCAAAAGAAACTAATTGATTTTAAAGATAATAGAACAGAAGTAAATGCGATTGTTCGTGCATCAAAATTATCAGAAAGTAATAACAATGATATAACTTCGTCTATGTTTTTAAAGAAAATTGAAACAGAAATTATCTATAGTTATGATGAAAAAGAATATATTGGTGTAATATATACACCACAATATTATCAAGTAGGTCATTCTTTATCAATCTATCTTCTTGATTCTAATCCGGAAGATATAATTATAAATGCTCCAGAAAGTTTAGTATTTATTATATTATATGTATTTGGTATTTTATGTTTAATTTCAAGTATAATGTTAATATCTATATGGAATAGTGAGACATTATGCGAGGCTACAACTAATATTGCATCAAATGTTTTATCTGAAACATTAATAAATACAAATGATAAAATGAATAATGTTATAAATGAAAATGGAATATTAAATGATCAAAATAAAGATTTAGAAAAAGAAGTTGAATCATTAAAAAGAATATTAAATTCAAAAGATTCTGAGATTGAAGAATTAAAAGAGCGTTTAGAATTAAGAGAACAACAATTAAAAGATAAAAATAATGAAGTATCTTCTAATATTATAGATGAAGACAAACAATTAGAATTAGAAGAAAAAGAAAAAGAATTAGAAGAAAGAGAAAGAGCATTAGAAGATAAAGAGCGTGATATTGAAGAAAAACGTCAAATGGTTATAGATGATAGACAGAAAGTAGGTTTAGATAAACAAGAAATAAATAGAGAGAAAGATGAATTAGCTAAACAAAAATATGAATTAGAACAACGCCGGGCAAGTTTAGAAGTAAAAAGGAATGATTATGATAAAAAAATAGAAGAATTAGAAAGAAAAGAATATGAGTTAAATACAAATACAAATGAATATAATGAAGCAAATATGAATATGGTTAATCAAAAAGAAAGTGAAAATTTTAATTCTAATATAATACCAGAAAATGATATAGGAAATGATTTAGAAGAAGAGAATGAAAATTTAAAACAAAGATTAAGAGAAGAAGTAGGTATAAAAAATGACGAAGGAAAGAATAATATAAGACAAAATATGAAACAAATAACAAGATTAAAAGAACAAAACAATAATGATAATAATGATATGATAAATGAATTTGGTAAAGGATTAGATTCTGGAAAGGGTGATGGTAAAGGATGGGATTATGGAAAGGGTGATGGTAAAGGATGGGATTATGGAAAGGGTGATGGTAAAGGCTGGGATTATGGAAAGGTTGATGGTAAAGGCTGGGATTATGGAAAGGGTGATGGTAAAGGATGGGATTATAGCAAAGGCAAAGGAAAAGGAAAAGGAAAAGGAAAAGGATGGGATTATGGAAAAGGAGATGAAAAAGGATATGAGCCAGATGGTCCAGCGGCCGCCGCAGCAGTTGGTCCAGCGGCCCCAGTAGCAGCCACCCCAGCGGCCGCCGCAGCAGTTGGTCCAGCAGCCGCCGCAGCAGTTGGTCCAGCAGCCCCAGTAGCAGCCACCCCAGCTGGTGTTCAGACAATGCAAGAAACACCTATGTATCCTCCAACTCCACAAAGAATAATTGAATCAAGAGAACCAATAGACTCAACATATTATAATGAAAATGTTAATAGTTATAATGAAAGTTCAAATACTTATAATGAACAATCTGGAGTGATTACAAGAAGTGAGTTAGAAAACTTAAAAAATGAGATTTCTATAATGGAAAGAGAGAATAATCTATCTGAACCAGCTGTATAGATAATTATCTAAAAAATATATTTCTATATAATATATTATGTTTTTAAAGAATGATTATATGGTATGCAATAAAAATTGCAAGTATCATTATAATTATATCCATTATCATTATTTTTAGCATAATTTCGGTCAGCAGTAAATGGATTTTTAATAATATTTCCCTTTGCGTCAGTGCGAACAACTTTATTAGAGCCAGGTTTATGACTCCATAATCCGTTTGAATCTTCTCTATAGAAATGGAAATCTTTATTATTTTTATCATTATCTAATACCATAGCTATTTTATAATAATCGCAAGGGCATTTAGATTCATAATCAGTTACAAACATACCTGGTAAGTCTAAGAATAGTCTATTTTCGAAAACATCACAAGTATATGTATCCATTTGTTGTTTAACTCTGGGTAAATTTGAATATTCTCCTGGATATAATTTAGTTTTACGAGATGAATCTCTATTTTGTATAGCATAAGAGTAGCAATTATTTTTTTCTTGGTATATTGGATTATTCCATAAATATGGTGCATATTCGGGTAATTGGCATTTTTTTTGTAATGTTTTTTCTCTGAAATAAATAATATTTATTATTAATAGTAAAATTATTATTGAAATTATAAAAATACTATTCATATTAAATTTAGTAAAATAATATTCATAATAAAAATATATTATTATAATATAATAAGAAAAAATAAAAAATAAAAAATAATGATATTATTGTTGTTTTTTTTAATATTTTGGTTTAGCAAAAGTTGCTAATTCGTTTTCATAAAACCTAAAGTAGAAGAATTCAATGACACAATAAATTATTGTTATAATCATGAATATTTTAGTGAATTACTGAATAAACTATTAAAGTAATAAATTCATATAATTTTATATTATAATATATAATATAAATTCGGATTTTCAGAAATTCAGAAAATCCGAATTTGTATTATATACTTAAAGCGTAAGATTCGAAAAGAATATGTAATATTATTAGCTATTTAACCAATATAGATTGACAATAATCGCGTGCAGTTTCAATATCATCAACATCAAATGGTTCTAAAAATCGTATAGTTACTTGTTTTTTATTAATATAATTTTTATCAATAGCATAATCATTAAATCCATATAATTGAACCGGACATATTTTATAACCTAATTCTTTGGCTAATCTAAATGCACCTGTTTTAAATTTGGTTCCTGGAAATGTTCCAGACGGATATATCCATACATTTGACATTTGTCGTTCTATCATATCTTTTTTAATTTTTTCATATCCCCCAATTCCATCATTTTTTTTATCAATAACTATTATATTTAATTTTTGATTATATACATTAAAATGTTTAATACCAAATGAATGATATACGAGTGTTTTTAAATTAAGAAAGTCTTGCAACATAAAATTTGATGTTAATGGTATATTTTTTGCGACAAAATTTAATTGACCTAATACTAATAATAATGTGATACTATCTGAATATGAATAATGATGACTAACATATATAGTTTTTTCATTATTCATATATTTTTTATTAATAATGTGTGATTTAAATTCTGGCAAAGTATATTTGATACCACCTAATAATGTATCAAATGATAATTTCATAGCATTATTATTACAAGTTATTTTATCTAAAAATGCATATAAATTAGATAAGATAAAGAATATGATGAAGTTAACATAAAATAAAATGGAGTCTAATTTGATACTCATTTTGTGATATTTTAATGTAATACTTATTTAAATATAATTTAGTATATTATATATAAATAATAGTTTAAATAGTTTATATTTTTAATATGTTAAATACAGTAAAAAAAAATAATGATAATAAACAAGAAGAACAAATTAACTCAATATATAGAACATTTGCTTTTTCGTCAGATTTAATTAGCCATTTTAAAAGGAAAATCAATATCATTGATATAAATAATCAATATAAAACATTAAATACAATAATTAAAGATATGAAAACTGAATTTCTTACATATATTTTATCAGTTGATTTTAATAATAAAAATCAATTATCAAAAGAATTTGAAAAAGAAGATTTATATATATTATTAAATATGATAAAAAAAAATGATAAAAATTTAAATAAAACATATATTATAGATAATTTTTATAACAGTCATTATTGTATTCATGGATATACAATAGAAAATGTTATAGAAAATAGAAACAAAGATGAAGTATTTTATATATGCAATCACGAACATTAGTAATAATTAAGAATCGTTATGAATATGTTTTTTAATAAATGTAGTATTAGAATCTACATTATAATAAGTTAAATCATTATATTTCATATTTCTAAGCCATATACGGACAATTGAAAAGTTTTTTTTAGGACTAATTGACATACCATTAATTAAATTATAATCGTTAACATATTGTGATTTAAGTGTCTTTTCACTTAATAACATTATAAGTATTTTTTCAATTTCTTCTATAAAAGAAGAATTTTGAATTTTATATGAAATATACCCACCTTCTTTATTATCATTTTCTTCCCAAAGTGGAATAATATTGTTTCTCATAATGAAGAACATACCATTACACATAAATTTTTTAAGTGAATTAAAAGTATCCCAAAAATCGTTAATAGTATTTATTGAACATATATTATAGAATGATTTTTTATCCCAGTTATTATTAAATGGGTCATGAAAATATAAATTCCAAGATGATTGTAAAGTATCTGATGCATCATTAACAATTAAGCTATTTGATGATATTGAATTTAACGAATATAGGGACGAATTGTTTTTCATAATAATTAAAAATAACTAAAAAATAAATTAAGAATTATATAAACTATTATAAATAAATTATCTTTATATAATATAAAAATAAAAAATATTTTATTATAATAATATGGGTTTATTTAAAAAATATAAATTTATTATTATAAGCATTTTATTTGTGATTGCATTATTAGGTATTGGATTATTAGTAGTAAATATGGTGACTAACAAATCAGTAGAAGGATCTAATAATAATAATAAAAATAGTGGCAAAGATAGCAAAACTCTCTATTACTTTATGATGAATAATTGTGGTCATTGTATTAAATTCAGTGAAAACCCAGACGGGTGGCCGGCAGTTCAATCATATATTAAAAAAAACAAACATGCTTTAAAAGTAAAAAGAATTGATATTAATAATCGCCCAAGCGATATAAATAAATATGAAAATGATTATATTGATAATAAAATATCTACAGTGCCACATATAAATGTTTATAATCATACTAAACAAAAGTGGGAAGAATCATATAATGGGAATCGTGATAGAGTATCATTACAAAAGTATGTAAATAAGCAATAATAAAAAATATGAATTCATTGAATAATTCTACTTGTAGTATATGTTATAATAATTCAAATAAGATATTTACTACTGCATTTTGTGAGTGTTATATAAATAATTTGGTAATATATAAGAAATATTGTATAAAATAATATAAAAATATATTTTTTTTATATTAAATAAAATTCGGATTTTCAGAATTTCTGAAAATCCGAAATGTGCATATTATACTCTGGAAAATTTATAGTAATTTATGCGAATATATCTTATATGATTTACTGATAAAAATAAAAATAAATTTAAATTCAAAATTAAATATGAAAATATATTCAATATAAAAATAATCGCAATAACTTCTATAGAAAACTCAGAGGAAATTCGGATTTTCAGAATTTCTGAAAATCCGAATTACTTATTTCAATTTTTTAATAAATAATTTTCCATTCTTTTTCTTAGATAATTTGCCAAATGTTATAAATTCATTTACTCCTTTTTTATATACTATATTATTATCATTTACATATAATGTATCAGAGCCAACTTGTATTTTTTTAATTGGTTTAATTTTATTTTTGCCATTATTAATTTTATCATTCGCTATTTGTTGTTTAATATCATAAGTATCTAATAGACTATTATTTGCTAAAGATGGTTCATAACATTTTATATGTGATAAATGATTAAATACACCACAATCTATAGCAGATTGTTTTAATAATTCTAATATAGTATTATTTAATTGAGATTTACGATTAGCAATAGATAATATAATTTCATCAATTGTCATATTTTGGTCATATGATTTTAATTTTCCAGGTTTTTGTTTTTGCTCATCTGTAAATTTAATATAATATTTAAATACTTCAATATTTCTTTCTTCTAATGGTAAGTCCATATGTGATTTCAAACGACGAGCACGACCAATAACTTGGTCGATTCTAATATTATTCCAATATGGTTCCATTAAATGGACTTGTCTAACATTTAATAAAGATATACCTTCTGCCCCTGCACGAGTAATCATAATTGTTTTAATTAATTTTCCTCTTAAGTTATATTGTTCTTTTTTATTATATTTAAATCCAAATTTTTCTTCGATTTCACTACGTAATTCCATTGGTATATTATCATAATTGCTATTAAAAATATCTAACATAATTTGAGCTGCTTCTTTATCTAATGGATAATTAAAGAATCGTTTATTATCATATTTTTTATCAAATATATTAGGATTTGTTTTAGTATTTAATTTCCAAATACCTTCTACATATTCAATTTTAAAATGTGCATATTCATTAGCTTCTAATGCAAATTCAAGTAATCCAATACCTTCAACTTGTCTAAAATCTGAATATACAAGAACTGTTCCTTTGGATTCTTCCATATTTTTAATAATTTCAGTATATTTAGGTGATAATTGTGGTAATAATCCATCTAAACGCAAATATTTTTTATCACTAACTAATTTATTTAATATATTAAATAAATCAATCTTATATTTCTTAATTATATCACTGTCTCCTCCTTTTAAAACAGTTTTATCTATTACTTGTTTATCCATATCATCATATATTAAATCACCATCATCATTTTCTTTTTTATCATCGTCATCAATAACTTCCCTATTATAATTTGAAGGATATGGACGCTTAAATGTTTGTGGAAATATAAAATTGCAAATTTGTCGTGAAAATACTTTAAATATATTTTTACTTGCATTGAAATCTTGATTATCTTTTCCAAATCTAATAGAGTACTGACGAGCTTTCATTTCCTTTTCAATTTCATCTTCACGAACTCTTTTATATGTATCATATTGGAGATCAGTCATTGCAACTTCTATTTTATGAATTTTATTTATTTCAGGGAAAATAGATTTATCGTTAATATCATAATATGATATTGCACCAATAAAGTGTTTAAGTAATATATTAGTATTAGTTATCCTATTATAATCAGGTGTTATTTCAACAAAATGACTATTAAATTCGTCTTTACTAATTGGCAATGGTAAAGTTGGAATACTATCTAATGTTAATAAATCTATATATACACCTTTTGCGTCTAATAGAACTTTTAATTTTTCAGATATAATATCATTATATTTATCATTATTTGTATATGTATATAAACCATTTTCATTCATAATAAAATTTTCAGGTGTAATTGTATATTTGATTTGATTATTTTTGATATTAACCCAACATTCGCTGATTCTCTTATATGATAGGATTGTATCTTTTATTTCCTTTTCAGATAAATTATCTAACATTTTAAAATCTATAGTATATAATTTAGTATAACCTTTAATTAAATTAATTAAAAGTGATATTTCAAATGGTTGATTTATAATTGGTGTTCCAGATAGTAATATAATTTTGCAATTATTAGCATTTAATAGTTGATTATAAATTTGTGGTGCAATTTTACCAGTTCCAAGAACTTTTGATATTAAATTATGAATTTCATCAATAATTATAACTTTATTATCAAAGGCGTTATGTTTATTACCATCATTATCAATTTCCCATAAAACATTTTCAAGTGTTTTAGTTTGTAATCCATTATATTTAATAAATGTATATCTTTTATTAACTATATATTTAAGCTGTTCTAAAACCGAAGTTTGTTGTGAATCAGTTAAATCATCAAATTCAGTAAAATCTTTTTTATTAAATAATTCAGCCATTTTTTTATCAATATTTAATAAATGATTATTATTTTCTTTAATTGATTTACTATTATCTTGTTGTTTAGAAGTAGTTTTAATTATTCTATTTGATTTTTTAGAATTTATATTATTAATTGTTTTCTTAATTTTAGATTTGCTTGGTTTCATAATAGATTTTTTATTAGCAATTTGAGCTTTAGATTTAATAACAGTATTAATGTGAATTTGCTCTGCATTATCTACTCCTCCAATAATATAGTTATTTAAAGCTTTATCTACTTCTTTATATGGAAGCCATAATCCTTCATGTTTTTCAATATATTTATAATCAATAAAATTGGAGAATAAATAATAGCTTTGTATTTCATGTAATTTAAAAAATTTCCATTTATTCTTCTGTGTATAGAGAAAATGACCTCCTTTTAATATTTCATTAATAAAATTATTTTTCAAAGATGCTGGAAGCATAACAACTACATCTTTTTGGTTAATTAATAATTCAGCAGCAGCGATTGATGCGATTGATTTACCTGCACCTAATGAATGATATAGTAATAAACCTCTATATGGGGTATTATTTTGTAAATACATAGCAACAAGACGTTGTTGGTCTTTATACAAATCATGATATTCTTTATCTATTATTTCTTTTTTAAATAATGTTTTCATCCATTTAATAAATCCGACTTTATTATGATAAAACCATTCTTTATTATCTGAGAAACGATATATTTTATTTATAACTATATATTTATAAAATGGTTCATACATTAATAGAAATTTGGATAATTTAGTAAGATGGTTTTTAATCTTTTCTTTATTAATAGCCCATTTATATGATGAATTATTAAGATATTTTTGTAATAAATTAAATTTATTATTATCATTAATATAATTAGTAAATTTATTAACATATTGTTTAACAGTGCTATTAACTTTAGATGGTAATATTTTTTGAAAATTATTTAGATAATTAATGATAATTTGTATTTTGCTGGAGCAATCAAAACAATGGTCTATTCCTGTGATATTATCATAGATATGATAATAATATTGTTTTCTAATTACATGATTGAAATAGTTCATTTTATGTTCATGAATAATTGGTTTCCATTTTTTCATTTCATATACATTTCCAGCTTGTCTTTCAACATATAAACGACATTCTGTCGTATATTTTGGTCCATAAACTGGTAAAAATACAAAACCATTAAAATAATCAAAATCACTGATAATATCATATGGAAATCTAAATTTTAATAGGGAAAATTTTGGAGTAAGTAAATTAACAAATTCTTTTTGTAAGTTCATATCTTTTATAATAATATTATTCCAAAGATAAAGATGCATATATTCTATTTTTTTATTGAATGGTAATTTATCAATATTTGAAGGTGGATTATCTAATTTATTTGCAACAATATATTCTTTTAAAAATTTATTAATTTCAGGTTGAGAAAATATTTTTTCATTAAGATTAGAGAAATCTTTTTTATCAATATTTGTGAATTTAGATAAATTGCTTTTTTCTAAAAAAATATTTTCAGGATAAGATAATGATGACCGAATATCAGATATTAATATTATTTCTTGGCCTTCAAGTTCTAATTTAGTTTTTAATTCTTTTGATAGTGTTTCATCTAAATATTTATTAATAATAGTTATTTTTCGTGAAGATTTAGATTTAGATTTAGTATTACGATTTGCTTCGCGTAATATATTATTATTAAATGGTCGTTTATCAATTAATATAAAATTTAATGATGGAAATAAATCAAATAATATATTAATATGATTGCCAGGAGCTGCTCCAACATAAACAAGAGTATAATTGGATAAATCTACTTTATTTTTTTTTGGAAAAGCTCGAGTTAAAAATTGTATCTCCGAAAGGAGAAGCTTAAGCTGTCCCCAATGGAATTGACTGGAAAAAGATTCATCATTAATAGAACTATTATATTTAAGTGTTTCTAAGTTGTCATACATAATAGTGTCAATTGGGTTAATATTGAAGAAGTTTTGGTTGAAATTATTGTTATTAAATTTTTCTATTTCATAGAAGTTAATGTTATGTATTATTTTGCCAAATGGATTGTTTTTAAAATAGAATTGATTATCATTAATTTTATGTATGACAAATTTAGAGGTATTATTATAAGTATTATTGTTATTGGTATTCATTATAATAATATTATTTTTTTTAAATATTTATTATTAATTATAAATATTTTAATTATGTTATAAATACATATATATGTAATAGTCTTATATTAAATTATATATTAAAGATAGATATAAAGAAAAAATAAAGATAATATAATTTTTAAATTATATATATAATATAAAAAGAAAAATAAATATAAAAATATAATATCAAGTAATAATAATAATTAAAAAAATAAATAAACATTTATCTAAATTCCATGACTGAGAATACAAATAATGATGAATTAAATAAGTTAATTAATGAACTTCCTAAAACATTTTATAAAGATTATGATGAATCTAATATATATAAAGACCAAACAAATGATACAGTAAAAAAAATTTTTATAGAAGATATTTTAAAAGTTTTTAAAGATTTGTTAAGTTTAGATTATATGAAGTCTGTATATGATAATTTTAAAAAATTAAAAGATATAGTTAAGAAACTATATAATTTAACATCTACCAACGCAGCCACAAGAACTGCTGATGAAAATTTACAATTGGACACAACACAAATTAGAACAGATCAAGACGTATACAAATTTTTTGATGATTTATTTAAACATTTATATAATAATATTATAAAATTTATGATAGAAAAAAAATTAGAATTACCAAGAGATTTAGATGGTAGAATAGAAGATAAAATAACCCGTATGGCACAACATATGAATGAATATAATAATATGAAAACAAAACTTAATAGTTTATATGGAAGAACAGATGCTATATTGGCTAAATCTTTTATAGAGAATACTCAATTAGGAAGAAAATCAAAATCAAATACTGAAATAATAGAATCATTAAGTATATCAATTGGTAATATTAGTATAATTGATTTTAGTAGTTTAGATAAAACGAAAATAGATGGAACATTATCAAGATTTGATAGATTAATAGGTTTAATTGAAACTATTGAACTATATAAGAAAGATAATTCATTAAAAGAAGAAGAAAAAAATGAATTTTTTATACCTGAGATAGATAAAATAAAATCAAAAGATAGCACCAATAAGTATTATTCTCTTCATTATTATATAGCTATATATATAAAATTATTAGATATATTATCTAATATAAAAAATAATATAGAAGATAAAAATATAAAAAAAATAATAAAAAAAATTGAGAATAAAATAGAAATAAATATATCAAATAAATTAACATCTTTGAAAAAACGAAATGTGAATTTATCTAATTTTAAATTAAACAATGAACATCCATTTTTAAAAAAAATACCAGTTATGTCTGGAGGAAAATCATCTAACTTTATTATGACAGGTGGTAATGCAATATTATTTACCCGAATTAAACATGATAAATTGCAAAGAATTTTGACCAATGTATATAATAACTTAGCAGATAATTTAAAGCCAGAATTCATGAAAGATTACAATCATTTAATAAATCAAACACCACCTGCTTCAATAAAGAAATTTATTGATTTAGCATCAAATTATATAGATTCATCACTTAGAAAAGATAAAACTTTATTTGATATGTATGAAAGACAATTTAGAGAGTTATTTGGTAATTATGTATATATGTATTATACATTTAAGACATTTATTCCAATATATATATTATTAACATTTGTTTCATATAAGTCAAATTTAGATAATGAAATAGTAGAATTAAATAAGAAATATAATTTAATAATTAAAGGGATAAAAAATAATTTAAATCTTGGAATAGAAAATTATACTACAATATTAAAATCACATGTTTATTTGAATAAAGATGAACATATAGAAATTACAGACGAACAAAATCCGTTTATAATAAATATTCCAAATAACAAATATAAAGAAATATATGAAAAAATAACTGATTTTCGGGAAAAATTAAAAAACATACAAGACAATGATGGATATAAAACCTTATTGATTAAATATATAAATTATTTAAAAGAACTTTTTCAGAATGATAAATATAAAATTATAACAAGAGATGAAGATAGACAAAAGATATTTTATTTTGAAAGCGCAGAAGGTTATATAAGTTTACCAGAGAAAAATTCAGATATTAATTCTTATAGAGATATTTGGACAGATTATACAGATGAACCACAAATTGATAGTGATGATGGAAGATTAAAAATTAATAATAATTTTTCATATTTATTTAAACCTATAGATATTCCCGTATTAGAAAATAATCCGAAATCTATAATAATGGAAATATTAAATAATTCTCAACTGATAGATGAATTATATGATAAATATATATTATTCATTTATTTAGGATTCCATCATCACCTTTATAGAGATGATAATCCGAAGGATTATATAGCTCGTCACTTTTCAGTTGAAGATTTAAATAAGTCTTTTAGTGAAGACGATTTTAATCTGAAATTTGCTGAAACATTAATACCCACAAAAAACAAACAAAATAAGAACAGTAATGTTATTATATTTAATACAATAACAAATGAATCATATACTGTAAAATTATCAGATGGTGGCAAAACGTTTTATCATGATGATGAAAATAAAGATCAAAATGCTGAGGACCTGCGGAAGGAGGCGGATGAGACAGCGGCGACGGCGAAGGAGGCAGCGGCTGCGGCCTTCGGGGCGGCCTTGGGGTCGGCCATGATAGAGGATTCAGCGGCGAAGGATGTGAAGGATCGCGCGAAAGCGTGGGCAGAGAAGTGGGAGGAGAAGTGGGAGGATGCGGCGGCTGCTGCTGCGGATGCGGACGCGGCGGCCGCGGGGGATGGACCTCAATATGCGTCATTTGATGCGAAAAAAGAATTTAAAGATGTGGTTAGAAATATTATAAGATTAAGTAAAATTTCGGAAAAAAAAGGAATATTAAATACATCAATAAGTGAAAAAATAAAAAATTTAAATATAGAAGATGATTTACGTAAAACAAAAGTTATAGATATTAAAAATAAAATTCCACAATATAGTGAGATATGTAAAAATATATATATATCATATATATCATTATTTAAAGAATCTAAAAAATTAGATAATGAGATAGGAAATATAATAAGTGAAAAAAACATACCAATAGATAAAATATTGTTAAATTTATCAATGTTTATGATAATAGGTTTAATAATTTTAGCGATTATTAAGAAGATGGCGATTACACAAGAAGCATATAAGGAATATCAAAGCTTAAATGAAATATTATATCTTCATAAATTTATAATAAACGAGGAAGATACAGTTAAGAAATATAAGTTAAAGGCTGATGAGGATAAAGAATATATAAAAGAATTGGAAAGTAAATTATATGAATTAGGATATAATATTCAGACATTAGATATTGAGAAAATAATGAAAGAATTAAAATTGAAAAAACAAGCAGCTGATCTTAAATATAAAATAAGTGATGAATCATCATATAAAATAAGGGTAAAAGAGTTAGAGGCGATTGCGTCTCGTGTATTTTCGTTGGATAAAGATACAGATGATCATTATATTGATATAATTGGGACATTATTAATAATAATGTTTTTTACATATTTCATTTATATTACAATTTCATTAATTTCAAGTTAATATGTTTAAGGTTGTTGAAGCCAAATCGAGTAATATGTAAGGATTTTTGTTAGAATTATTTTTTTGGTAAATAATATTATATAATAATATGATTTATAGGCTGTCTAATCGAAATAGTATAGAGGTGTAAAGGTGAAATATTTCTACAAAATTCGGATTTTCAGAAATTCATAAAATCCGAATTGCGAATATATGTTTATATAAAAAAAATGCCAGTTTATATATAGTAATTATATACCATTATTATTGTTTATAATATCGTGTATATATCGGAATGAGCGATATTGAACAAATTGATATAGAAGATGTTCAAAACCCAATAATTACAGAGCCAGGAATTAATGCAGATTATATTGATGCTAAAATAATTACAGATAAAGATGGTTGGTTATTAACTAAAGAAATGTCTAAATCGGAGGATATGTCGATATATAATGCTGTATTAAATAGACATAAAACATTAATTATTAAAACTAATGATAAAAAAATGGAATATTTAAAATGTGTAGAAACAATTAAATCATGGCATATATTATTAGCAAAAGAATGTGAAAAAATTGATAAAAAAGACAAAACTGAAAAAAAAAATAAGATTTTACCTAAAACAACTTCAAATATAAATGATTATTTAGTTAGAGCAAATTCGTCAGTCCAATCAACAAAAAAGGCTGACAAGATTAAATCAAAGAATATTGAGCGAGAAGAATATAAACAATATGAACAATTATATAGTTTATTATTTGATAGTCCAGTATGTGATTCATTGAATAATCAAATTGTTTATTTATCAATAATTGAATATATTATTATTTATTATATGCATTTTGTAAACAAGAGTTATAAATATATAAAAAAACAAAAAGATTTAGATATAAATATTCCACTATTCTTTAATTCATTATTTTCAGTAAGAGATAGTTATAAAGATAATAGTGATTTATTAGAAGAAGCTTTTAAAGAACAATTAAATAAATTTTTAGAATATTATGAAAAGAAAGTTGATTATTATGTATTAATAGATAATTATTCACATTATATGTTTAATAATCATTATAAAAATCATTTTAGACATAATATTAAATTATATAAGGAACAAGAATATTTATTAGATAAATTAGAAGAGAATGATTATACAGGTATATATATATTACCATGGGGTATTGGTTGTGGAAAAACGTCATTAGTAGCGCCATTAAGCTATTTGATTAATTCAAATAGTAAAAAGGATACAATATTCTATTGTATTTCTAAGCCACCAGTAAAAGACCAAACAGCAGCAAATATGTATCGTTGTGGTGTTCCATTTGCATATATAGAACAGACAGGTGAGCATAGTTATATAGTTAATCCGTCATATCATTGTAAAAATGATATTATGCCAATTATATATATAGTTCAAAATCAATTTATAGTAGATTTTATTAATAAAAATAATGATGAGTCAAGTGAATTATCTTTAACTGTGCCATATCATAAACGCGATTATGAACATTTAAAAAATTTAGAAAAACAATTATATATGTATAATTATAGCTTAATTATTGATGAACCAGATGGTTCTGATAGTAATTTATTATATATATTAGATAATTTACCGAAGCTTACTATATTAATGTCAGCAACCTCGCATGGATTAATCAATGAAAAAAGGATTGGGAAATACATGAAAAAAAACTCATATATTGATAGAGATAAGTATATAAATATTATTAAAATGAAAGATGTAAAGATTACAACAACATTAACAAGTTTCTGGGATGATAATCAATATATATTGTCTCCATATACTAATTGTGTAAATAAACATCAATTACATATGTTAACACAATTAATAGAGATGGATAATATATATAAAAGGTTTATTTCGCCGAAAGTATTAATAGATTTATATAATAAACTATTAAAAAAAAAAGATTATTATAAGGAACTTGATATAGAACTTAATTTGAATGAATTATCGATAATGGATATGAAATTGGATAATATAATTTATATAGTAATTAATTTTATAAAACGATTAATTAAGAATAATAAAGTATCTGATGATATAATTACAGAATTATTTAAAATTAATAAACTCAGGACAAAAACAGAGCAACATCTATATCAAGAATTATTAGAAACACATACTACATTATTTACAGGTGGTTCATTAATTGGTACATCAAATATTGAAAAGGTATATGAAAATATATATAAATATAAATTAGTTAAAGATGATATAATAGATATTAATGATTTATATCATAAATTAGATAAATATACAAAATCAGTTAGAGATAATATAAAAAGGGGATTATTATCTTTAAAATCAGAACAAATTCGACTAAAAAAAAATGAAGATGATTCATATATTGCATCAAGACGACAAGCTATATATGAAAAATTTGCGATAAATAAACTACCAATTGAAAATAGGTATATTATTAATACAAAAGAATTTTTAAATATTAATGATAAGACGACAACTAATACTAATTATGTAATTCCATTATTATGTATAGAAAAAGGAGATAAGGAGTCACATATTGAAAAATGGAGTTATGATTTAGATACAACATTACATGTAAGTCAAGAAAAAGAATTATGTAGATTAGTAGGTATAGGTTCTATTAATGAGAGTAATAGATTATTTTATATGAAGAATATTAAAGATTTAAATAATGGAAGTTTAGCATATAATATATCAGATAGTTCTGGAGCATTTGGATTAAATTTAAAGATTCAAAGTTTAATATTAATGGATGATATTATAAAAGAGACTACTGAAGTAATATTGCAAAAGATTGGTCGTGTTGGAAGACCAGGACAGTTATGTACAGGATTTGTATATTTGACAGATTATAATATATTTGAAAAATTATTTAGTGATATATTTGAATAAAAATATACAAATATAATATAATATAATATAATATAATATAATATAATATAATATAATATAATATAATATAATATAATATAATATATAAAAAAAATATTTTTTTTTTATAATTTATAATTGAATAATTATATATTAAATTATTTTAGCACATTTAATATACTTATTAACTGGTAAATTATCACATGGCAATCCTATTTTAAAATATTCATTACTATTAATTATATATTTATGAATAAAATTCATATGAGGGTGTATTTGTGCGTCATCTAATTTATCTTTCCAAAATATATATGTATTATTTTTATTATTATTTTTATATATACAATCTATAATCATATCTTGATTATAGTATTGAAAGATATCATCAATTAATATTATTTTATTAATATTATAATTTCTTAACTGATATGAAACAATATTAAATTCTCCATCAAATATTTTGATTTTATTAATATTTTGTTTAATAGTATTAAATGCAGATTTAGATGAGATATATGGTTGAAGTTTTTTAGAGGAATATTTACTATATAAATATGCATATATAATTTTATTATTATTTAATATATCAGGATTATTATATATATTATTAATTCTATCATATATAAATTCTGGAGTAATATTTTCAATAATAACTAAATGTTCTTTTGATAATAAATAGCTACTAATTTTCATACCTTTAATGATAGTATCAACAATAATATCTCTATCATTAATAATAATTTTACGAATTAACTCATGATTAATATTAACATTATTATGATATGAATTGTCTAATTGTTTTTTAAGTTCTGGATATTTTTCATTTAAAATATCAAATAAAATATTAATAACATATTGAATACTTGATTTGCCTGAATATAAATAATTATCAAATATATTAATATTATCTTGTATATATTTTCGTGCTTCATCAGTTTGCATATGTGCGAATATAAAAGCTTTATATTCATCAAAATATAGTCTATTCATATTGATAAATATATCATAAAATTGTTCGTAATTAAGAACTTTAATACAAGCAATTTTTAGTTCAAGTAAGAAATTATGGAATATATTAGTATCATAAGTGCAAATACAATTAGGATTATGTAAAAGTATATTAAATATATTGCATCCGCCTAATGTTTTAATAAATACATTATCAGTAGAATTAATTTTAGCTAATTGAAAAAGCGCTGTATTATCTTCAACAGAAATATTAAAATCGAATGTTTTTTCAGAGAAAAATTGTTTTAAAGCGTCCATATTAATATTTTTGAATAATGACATCATATTATATATATGTTAATTGTAATATTAACTTTTAAAGGGAATAATATATAGATTATATATATATTATAAAAATAACTTTAAATTGATTTATTATTTATCTTAGTAATACTTAACAATTTTAAGTAGAGTTATCAGTCTTTTTCATTAAATGTTCTTTAGTTTTAACATATTGATTAAATAATGCAATGCCGACTTGTTCTGAGCTTTTTTGTTTATCAAGAACACCGTCTTGTTGTTGTTGAAATTTAGTAATGATAATAGAAAGCATTTTATTAAATTCCCCAATTTCGATAGCATTAGAGCAAGATAAATCATATAATGTTGGATATTTTTTTTTAAATCGTGGATAAATTTTTTCATAATATGTGTCTTTATCTATATAATCTTCAGTAATAAAATTGCGTTTAATATATAATGCTATATCTTTAATTAATTGTGGTGATGCGTCAATAATACTTGGTATATCTTTAGGCTGATTAGACATAATTAAGGCTAAAATATTAATATATATTTATTATATAATGATAATACTAATCTTTATATAAAAAAATGAATAATATTAAGTAAAATATATATACTATTGCTATTTGGTAATATACACTCTTGCTATTTTGGCATATATTAATATTAAATTTTTAGGATTTTTATAAATTCAGAAAATCCTAAAATGTCTGTTAATATTTTTAAAAAAACTTATTATGTGGGAGAAGTGTTATCTTCTGAAAATTTAGATATTGAATATAAGAAGGTATGTCCTAATTTTCACATTATAAAGAGTGATGAAAAAAAGAATAATAATGGATTAACAGAAAATGAAATGTCATATATAGTGAATACTGGACAAATAACAAAAAAATTAATGATAATTATAATGAATACAATATATAATTATATGCGTAGTTATATACCAAAATATACATCTGTTAGTTTAAATTCGCGTATGGATTTAGATATATATATTGGAATAGATGATAGTGGTGAAATTCAGGGTTTTCCATATTTAACTAATAAACAGCATATATCAGAAAGTATAATAAAAGAGTGGATATATAAACAATTTAGTTATCTACAATGTATTAATGTAAATGATATAGATGTATTAAATGCGATTGATGTAGAATTAATAGAATTAGATATATCCCAGCTTAAATATAAGAAAGATAATATTGAGGAGCATTTGTCTAAATGTAGAAGAATATATATAGAATATAATGAAAAAATGAAGAAATATAAACATGATATTGAAGAAAATTGGTTAAGTTTTATTGATAGATATCGTATTAAATTAGAAACTTTTGTCAATGATACTACATTGCGTAATGAGTTGATAAGGTATATGAAAGATAATAATGCGCCAGTAAATTTAATTAACGAATTAGAAAAAAATAATTATATTGAGATAGTAGATGGAGATACAATTAGGAAATATAAGGATAATAATGATTCAATAATTTATTGGGTTGCACATTATAAAGATTTAAAACTGTTATCATTAGTTGAAAATAAACCGAAGAAACCGAGATTAGATGTATCAGGTTTAATTTACCCGAATATTATAATTAAAAGAATTGATATGTTAGGTCCGAAAATCATAAAAAATGAGTTAAATAATAAAAATGGTTTAAAATATTATATGATTAAGATAACAATTCGTGGAAGTAGATTTAAGGATATTAAATATAAAAACATGAAAATTAGATATCATACTTCTTCTGTTAGACAAAGGAAAGTTGATAGATGGGTTATAGGGTATAGGTGTATTTATAATAATGGTCCATATTGTTCGTATCAAGTTGATTAATTTAAATATAATTTTTTCTTATATTTTATATAAATAATAATTATAAATAAAATTTATAAAATAAAAAAATATGTTTAAAGGAAATAAAAAATTATGTGCATATGAAACAAACAAATTAAAAGATTGGTTATATGTATTATGTATAATATTAAGAGTATCAATAAGCTTATTATTTATATTATCTGTAATAAATTTCCATAATTATAATACTGTATTACTTATAATATTTAGTTTAATATTAGTGAGTTTTATATATAAATTTTACTTATGTGCTTTTTTAACATGGAAAAATTATTTAAGATTTATTTTATTATATACATTAATAGTAATAATTTTAATAATTATTAAATATAAATCTATTAAAGAAGATAAATACTATCAATTAATAGGTGTATTAATATTATTGGATGCATTATTTGGGATGACATCTAAATTTAATTTTGTTAAATATTTATCAAAATAGTTTTTTAGTTTTTATCATATTCTGAATAATAATATTTGGTATTGAATCAATATTATTGATAGATTGACATAATAATAATTCTAAAATATATTTATATATTTTTTTTGTATGTTGTATATATACAAATGCTGGTATAATATTATCTCTACCAGATAATAATAAATGTCTATCATAATTATTAGATAATAATTTGATAATAGAACTATTATTTTTAATACTATTAGATGAATATTTAAGAAAAATATATAATGGTGATTTATGTATATTATGTAAATAGTATAAAACATTTTTATCAGAATCAATAAGAGATTGTATAACATTATAATTGTATTTGTTATTATTAAAATTATTATTATATTTAAACTTAGACAAGTATATTTGCAATGGATATAAATCTTGATTATTTGTTATATTAATTGTGTCCTTATTAATAAGTTGTTGTAAGATATAATTAAATTTTTTAGAATTATTATAGTGTATTTTATTAGCATATCTTTCGACATATATATGTAATGATGTTTGTGATAAATTATTTTTATGATTAATAATATTTTTATTATAATTATTAGTTAAATATATTATAATATTGATATCAATATTATTACAGTTAATTAAATAAAATTGTAAAGCATTATTAAATGAATATGCTTCATTATCGCAATATTTATATAATAATTTCTTGTCAGTATCAACAAGTTCTTGTAATATAGTGAGACATATATTTTTTTTATTTAAATATATATATAATGGTATAAGATTATCAGTATTTTCTTTAAAGAGTATATTATTATTATAGTTTTTTAATATTTTTATAATAGATAATTTAATACAATCACTATTAAGTAAATAGAAATGTAATAATGAATTATTATTATTATCAAAAGATTGTAATATATGTTTTTTATTATCAATAAGTAAATTGAAGTAATAATTATTGATATATTGGTATTTATTATTTAGAATAAAATAATGTAATGGAGTATATAGATTGTCATCTTTATTAAGTAGATTTGATTTATTTTTATTGATTAAAATTTTGAAATCAGGAAAATTTTGTATAATTGCTAAATGTAATGCTGTTTGATTAAATTCATATTTATGAGACATAACTGCTTCTTTTTTATCAATTAATGTTTGTAATATTTTTGAATGATAAGAAACATTATTTTTAGTAATATTATTGGTATTATATATATTATTAATAAAGTTATTGCTATTAAATTGAGTGAAAAGATTGTTAATATAATATATAATAATAGGGTATTTATTGATATATAATTTTTTGAGAAGTATTGTTTCGTCTGTATCGATTAATGCTTTAATAACATCAATAAGTTTTTGAAGATTAATAGTATTAATATTATAATTATGTAATGTTAAGTAAGTTATAAATATGAAAAGTGGATTATGTTCTGTATTAAGTAATATATCATTATTGGATAGTTGTTTAATAATATTGATAGTTATATTAATATTATTAAGTTTGATAAAATTAATATTATGTAGAAATTTAGTGAGTGGTATATCTTTATCATTATTCATAGTATTTTTAAGTTGATTATGTATATTATATTTTATAATAGTTTCAAATATGTTATTCTTAAATAGTGATGATGATATAGTATGTAATATAGTATTATTAGTTTGTTTTTCTAAAACTATGGAGCTATTTTTTGTATTTTGAATTTTTTGCAAATATGTATTAATATATGAATAATATTTATTATAAAATGTCTTATCCATAATATTTAAATTATATATATATGTATTAGAGTATATAGCTTCAATATATATTAAATTATTAAAAAATTTATTATGATTACTATGCATAATAGTAAATAGTTGATAAAGAGTTATATTTTGTATAATATATTTTTGTATTTGTAGCCATTTAGAGCTTGAAAGTATATTATTATCGAATATTTTGAAGAACATATTAATATTATGTGTATTAGTTAATTTATTACTAATAATATATATGAATTGTATTATATCTTCAATATTAGTGATATTTTGAATATTTTTATAATTTGAAAGGTGATACATTAAAATATCATTATCATTGTTATTATTATTAGTTTTATTAAATATTTCATTTTGAAATAATTTCATACATTCTAAGTCAATAAAGTAATTAATAAATTTGTGTATAATATGTGAAATTTCGTCATATTCTATTAATATATTATCTGTATATTTAGTAATAATTTTATTGTTAGTGATAAGATTATATAATGTAAATTCATTAATAATATTAGACAATATATTAGTAGATGTATTTCTACAAATAGGGCAAGATTGTATCATTAATTTAGATTTTGAATAATCATAAATACAATGATTATGGAAATAATGGCCACATTGTAATATCATAATATTAAGATTATGTATAACATTTGTATTATAATTATGTGTAATAGTTAATTCAGTGCTATTAAATTCGTTATTATCAAATTCATCTAAACAAATAGAGCAAGAATTATTAATATCTTCATTATCAAATAATTTAAATCCTGGAACTTCTTTTATATAGTTATTAATTTCTTTAATTCTATTTTCTATTAAAATTTTATTATAGTAATTTTTATTGTTAAGTTTATAATGTATATTGTCAAATATATCAATATCCATATTATTTAAATAATATTTTTATAAATATGTATATATACTATTATATATAAATATATATAAAATTGATTTAAATAGATATAATTATGTGTAATAAACATAGAATAATTAAATATAATTTAATGTAAAAAATAAAATAATAATATTTAATACTTATTCATACGACTGCATAAGTCAGCGTAAGTCAGCCTTTATCCTGATAAATAATATTTATTATGTTTAAGGGCATTTTTATTTTTAATATAAAAAAAATGCCCTTAATTATATATAATAAAAATATCGTTGAGTATATAATTTATAGTTAGAGTGTTATGCCTTATACAGTTGAATATTTTAATAATTTTAAGAAAGATACTTTATTAGAAATAGCAAGGGACAATCATATTCCTAAATATACGACTTATAAGAACAATAAACAAAATTTGGCAGAGTATATATGTAATTATTTAAATAGTAAATCTATTACTATTAATGAGGATAATTATAATTTAAGAAAAACAAAGGCTAAAATAAAGGCTGTTGTAAGTGATAGTAAATCAGAGAAATCTGAAGAGAATTCTATAATTGATAAACAGGTTTTTATGCCTCCTCAGCGAGTAAAATCAAAGAGTGAAGTTAAAGAGACTATTCAAAAGGAAGATTCTGAGGATGATTTACCAGAAGAAGAAAATTTAGATGATAATCCCAAAGAATTAACAAAAAATGCTGTTGAAGAGGATGTGATACCTGAGAAAGTATATGATGTAATTAAAGATTATTCAATTACTAAGGTATTATCTGATAAAGTAATAGAGCATATTTATCATATAAGTGATACACATTTACAGCCTTATATTAATAAATCTGATTATTATCATTTTGATGATGTATTTGGTAAATTGGCATATATAATTAATACTGATACAAAAAGTAAAATATTAATAATTACAGGAGATATATTTGACCATAAATTAAAAAATCCAGCAACTTGTCAAAGGAAACTACAAATATATATGGAAAATATAAAATGTGAGAAAGTTATAATTTTAGGTAATCATGATAAAGATTTAAATAATATTGATTCTTATGATAATATTGAGCCAACTATTTCAGCATATGATAATATTCATTATTTACAAGATTCAGGTATTTATCAATATGGTAATATAGATTTTTATGTTTCAAGTTTATTAGATAATAAAATATATCCAGTAATTGAAAAAAAAAATAAATATAACATATGTTTATATCATGGAATGGTAAGAGGAACATTAAAAGATAAATTAGATAATTTTCATAATAGAACATTAGATTTTAAAGATGATGAAAAAATTAAATCTATAAAAGATTTTGGTGATTATGATTATGCTTTATTAGGTGATATTCATAAGCGTCAATATTTAGATAAAGAACATACTGCTTGGTATCCTGGTTCATTAATTCAAAAGAATTTTGGCGAGAATATTAATGGTCATGGTTATGTATTATTAGATTTGTTAAATAATACACATAGTTTTAATGATATAAAAAGTGATTATGGATATGTAAATATTATATTAAATGATGATAATTACTATTTATATAACGAAAACAAGGAAGATTTATGTCCAAATATGAAATTAAAATTTAAAATTAATATTAATGTTAAAAATACAGTAGATTTTATAAAAAAAATTATAAAAGATTTAAATGTTAGTCCAATTAATATTAAAGAAGAAACATATATAGAAAAAAAAATATTATTAACAAATAATTTAATAAATAATAAAGAAAATTCTAATATTTTAAATGAAAATGAAGAATTAAGAAAATATATATTAGAAAATAAAGAGCGTTTAGAATTATGTATAAAAGGAGAAATAACAGATAATATAATAAAAGAAATAATAAAATTACATAATGAAAATCATATTGATTATGAAACCAATAATAATGAAAATAAATTTGAATTAGATTTTATAGAGTTCAAAAATTTATTAAAGTTTGGAACAGGTGATATAAATAGAATTAATTTTAGAGATGGTATGTATATAATTAATGGCCAAAATACGATTGGTAAATCCTCAATAATAAAATTAATTCAATTTGGATTATTTGGTGTTAAAAGTGATATTGATGCATTATATAAAGTAATTAATAAAAATACAAGGAAAAATATAAACGATAATTATATACATATTGGGTTTACAATAAATAATGATAAATATATAATTGAAAGAAATAAAATAAAACATAACAAACGAATTAAAAATAATAAAACAATTAATGAAAGTGAATATGGTAATATTTTATTAAAAAAAAATGGTGTGTTAGTATCAATTAATAAAAATGATTTTGATAAATATATATTATCATTAATTAATACTAATGAAAATTTTAAAAATATATCATTAATAAATGATAATGAAAAAAATGATTTTGTAAAAACGAGTGATATACAAAGATTAACAAAATTTGAAAAATTATTAGGACTAAATAAATATATAGAATTTGAGAAAAATATAAAAAATAAATTAACTCAAATACGTAAAGATTATAATTTACTGGAAGGTCAAATTCAAGAGAAGAAAAAGCATATTAAAGTTATAGATATAAATATGATTAATCAATTAAAAGTAGAAATAAATAAATTATTAGAAGAATATAAAATGCTAAATACTAATAATATGATAAATAGTAAACATAAAAAAGAAATTGAAAATGAAATAATATTATTAAATAAAAAAATAATTCCATTAGAAGATACTAAAGAAGTTAATATAGATAATAAAAAAGAAAATTTATTAAAATTATGTATATTAGAAGAAGAATTAAAACTATTAAATAATGAAATTATTTTATTAAGAAATATTGATAATATTGAAGAAAATAAATTATTATTAAATCAAAAAGATTATAATAAATATTCAATAATATATAATGATTTAAAATCTGAATTATCAAAAATAGATATTAATGATATTATAAAATTATATGATAAACAAGAATTAATTTATATTAATGTTAATAATTTAAATTTAAAAGAAATAATTTTATCTTATAAAGAAAATATTGATAAAATTAAAATTATTGAAAATAAAATTATAGAGTATGAATATATAATAAATAATTATATTATGACTTCAAATATTATTAATGATAAAGAATATAACTTTTATCAGGAAAAATTAGAAGTCATAAATAATATTTATAATGATGAAATTCTTGAAAATTTAAATTTTAAAACGAAAATTTTAGATTTAAATGAGTTAGATATATCTCATAATATTGAAATAAATTCTATTAATAGAGATTTATTAAATATTGAAAAAGAATTAGAAATATTAAATATAAATATAAATAAAATAAAACATTTAGAGAAAATTGATAAAAATACTTTAATAAATTCAGATAATGAAAATATATATAAAGAACTATTAAATAAAATTAATAGTGTATATAATAAGAATATTGAAAGTAAAATAAATTTCAAAACAGTAGTAAAAAATATAGAAAATATAAAAATAGTAAATATGAATGATGAATATAAAGAGTTAGAACATAATGAAAGTATATTAAAAGATATTATACTGGAAAAACAAAAAATAGGAAATATAGAATCTATTTTAAATATAGTCAATATTAAAAATGAAAATGATTATATTAATTATAAAAGCTACATTAAAAATATAGAAAATATATTAGATAATAATTTACGGAATACTATATATAATAAAAATAAAAGAGTGGATATAAATAATATAGAAACAAATAAAAAATTATTTAGAGAGAAAGATGCATATAAAAATGAATTAATAATAATTAATAATGATTTATTAAAATATGATTTAATAAAAAAAGAAGAATGTATTATAAGTAATAATGAAGAATATGAAGTATTAAAAAGTAAATTAAATATTTTAAATAAAGAATTAGAAGAAATAAATAAAAATAAATTAATAAATAATTTGAATATTAATTATGATATTTCATCTTTTAATGAAATAATAAAAGAAGAATATATAAAAAGTGAATTTGTAATAAATAATATAGATAATTTATATCATTATTTAAATAATAAAAATGTTAATATTGAAAAAGAGAATGAAATTTTAAATAATATAAATAATTATAATACTGAAATATTAAAATATGAGAATAATTTAAAATATAATATTAAAAATAATTTAGAAATTAAAAAGTCAATTTTAAATGATAATATTAAAGATATTGAAAATAAAATTATTGAATATCAAGAAAATTATAATATTATAAAAAATGAAATAATTATTTATGAAAAAAATAAAATAATTGAGAATAATATCAAATTATTAAATAATTTAATAATAAAAGAAGAAGATATTAATTGTAAAATTAATATTAATAAAGAGAATATTTATAATATTATAGAATATAAAAAGATAATTGAAGAAGAATTAGAACATTATTATAAATATATAAAATATAAAAATAATCAAATTAAACTAAAAGAGTTTGAAAATTTAAAAGAGAAAAATATAATAAAAAAAGAAAATATAAAAGAACAATTATATAATATTTACTATTATAAAAATAAATTAATAAAAGATATAGATAATTATATTAAAAATAATGAATATAATACAAATAAAGAATTGTTAAATAATTTATTAAATAATTTAGAAAAATTAAGATTATTAAATAATGTTAATTTAAAAAATATAAACATTATATATACGAATTATTTAACTTTAAAGACTGAAATAAATATATATAATAATAATATAGAATATAATAATAAAATAAAAGAATTAAAAGATAAAGAGTCAATATATGAGAAAAAAGAAATAGAAAAGAATAATATAAAAAAAATATTAGATAATATAGAAAAATATGAAATATATTTAAAACAAAAAAATATGAATAATATAAATAGTAAAGAATTAAATATAAAAGAAAAAAAATTGGAGTGTTATAATAACAAAATAAATATTATAAAAGAGAATGAATTATTAACTGAAATAAAGTTAAAAGAGAAAGATTTAAATATTTATGAAAATTTATTATTAGAAAATAATAATTTAAATGATAACTTAAATTTACAAATAATTGAGTTTAATAATATAAAAGAAGATAAAATAATACATGAATTATATCTTAAAATAATAAATACGAATGAATATCCTTCAATATTATTAAATTTATATATTAAAAAAATTGAGGAAGAAATAAATCAACATATTGTATATTTTATGAGTGATAAAATAATATTAAGAATAGAAGATAAGAAATTATTGTGTTATAAAATAAATAAAGATGGAGGTGAGATAGGTTTAAATGAAAGTAGTAATTATGAACAAATTGTAATTTGTAGTTTATTAAAATTAATATTTAAAAATAATAATATTCATAGTACAAGTGATATAATTATGATAGATGAAGTATTAGATGATATAAATAAATTAAATTATGATAAAATTGAAATATTAGTAACATTTTTAGAAAAGTATTATAAAAAAATATTAATAATAACTCATAATAATGAAATTAAGAATTTATTAGAAAAGTTGAATATAAAAAAAAATATAATAAATATTAAAGTTAAAAATGATAGAAGTTATATATTATAAATATCATATATAAATTATAATATAATAATAAAATTAAAATATTTTTTTTGCAGTTATATAATATGATTAGTTTATTATATATAATATTTTGAGAAAAGTAAAAAAAATAAAAGTTATAAAAATACTATAAACTAATAAAAAATAAATAATTGTTCAGTTAAATTTAATACAAAAAGTTGTAAAAACAAATAAATGAACAGCTGAGATTAATGCTGAAAAGTTGTAAAAATAAATAAATCAACACCTAATATTAAGGCTAAAAGTGGTAAAAACAAAGAAAACAACACCTCGGATTAAAGGCTAAAAGTGGTAAAAACAAAGAAAACAACACCTCAGATTAAAGGCTAAAAGTGGTAAAAACAAAGAAAACAACACCTCAGATTAAAGATTAAAAGTGGTAAAAACAAAGAAAACAACACCTCAGATTAAAGGCTAAAAGTGGTAAAAACAAAGAAAACAACACCTCAGATTAAAGGCTAAAAGTGGTAAAAACAAAGAAAACAACACCTCAGATTAAAGGCTAAAAGTGGTAAAAAGAAAGGTTCCAACACTCGTAAAAATATTTTAAAT
>Ga0255772_10000327_pt1 | contig 46676 bp, 45 predicted proteins | sample 071ome_34_FD_179970 | JGI IMG/M metagenome (GOLD analysis project Ga0255772, IMG submission 179970) | Coastal salt marsh microbial communities from the Groves Creek Marsh, Skidaway Island, Georgia - 071411BT metaG (version 2) | ecosystem: Environmental > Aquatic > Marine > Intertidal zone >...
GATTGCCGTCGCCGAATACGGCATGACGCTGATGGAACGGGCGCTCGAACCTGGCGTCACCGAGAACCAACTTTTCGCCCTGTTGCACCAGACCAACATCGCCCACGACGGCGACTGGATCGACGGTCGCATGCTGTGCTCTGGGCCCCGAACCAATCCCTGGTACCAGGAGGCGAGTCATCGCACGATCGAGCAGGGCGACATGGTCGCGTTCGACACCGACATGATCGGCCCGTACGGCTACTGCGCCGACATCTCCCGCACCTGGGTATGCGGCGATGACCCGAGCCCCGATCAGCGGGATCTCTACAAGCGGGCACTCGAGGAGATCTGGCACAACACGTCGCTCCTGCACGTCGGCGCTTCGTTTGCCGAGCTCTCACAGAACGCCTACCGCCAGCCCGATGCGTACATCGCCAACCGCTACGCCTGCGTGTACCACGGCGTCGGCATGAGCGATGAGTATCCGAAGATCCCCTACCCCCAAGACTGGGAATGGACCGGGTACGACGGAGAACTCGAGGACGGTGTCGTGCTGTCCGTCGAGTCCTATGTCGGCGCAGAAGGGGGATCGCAGGGGGTCAAGCTCGAGCAGATGGTGCGGGTGACCTCGGGTGGGGTCGAGGCCTTGTCGAGCTATCCCTTCTGGGATCCCTCCTGACCTGAACGGCCGAGCCCTGACCCTGGACGTTTGTTCAGGATGGCCGTACACTGAGGCTGAACGATCGTCCAGTCCCGGGTGGGGGCCGCATGCAAACCGACACCCGCCCTGCGGAGACACCGGCGCCCAACGAGCGTCCGATGAGCGAGACGACCGCCACCCTCCTCGTCGTCGTGACATCGATCCTGATGGGTTCGGTCCCGGTGTTCGCTCGAGAGCTCACCGACGCCGGCCTGAGTGCCGTCTCGGTGAGCTTCTACCGCAATCTTCTCGGGGCGGTCGTGCTCTTCCGCCTTTTGCGTTTTGATGCCGCTCGCCGGAGCGCGACCCTGTGGGCGCTCGGTGCCGGGTGTGGCATGGGCCTCGGCTGGACCGCCTACGTGCGCGCCGTCGAGGTGGTCCCCGTCTCGACCGCCGGTGTCATCTACATGAGCTACCCGCTCTTCGCGATCGTGTTGGCCTGGGCGTTGTTCCGAGAGACCCCGACCCGACGGGCAATGGTCTCCGGCATGATCGTGCTGCTCGCCTCCATCGTTGCGATGGGCCCCGAACTCGGCGGCGAGACCGACGTTTTGGTGGTTGCGTTCGCTGCGCCACTCTCGTTCGGGTTTGCTGTCGCCGTACTCACCGAACGTTTGGCGTCGTTGCGCCCGATCGAACGGGTCGCTCCGATCGCGTTCGGCTCCACCGTCGGTCTGCTCCCGATCATGGCAACCCAGCCGTTTGACGCGTCGATCCCGTCGAGCCTGTCGACGTGGGTCCTTGCTCTCGGCATCGCGCTGTTCACTGCGATCGGGCCACAGTGGATGTACTCGTCGGCAGCACCCCGCGTCGGCCCTGCTCGTGCCGCGGTCGCCGGCTCGGTCGAGCTACCGATGATGTTCCTTGTGGGCTATCTCTGGTTCGATGAGGCGCTCACCTGGCAACAGGGGCTCGCCGGCCTCATGGTGCTCGGTGCCATTCTGCTCGTTCCGTCTCGTCCGTCGCCGGGTCTCGCCATGGTCCGACGCAAGCGGCGCCTAATCCCGGGTCGCTTCTACTCGCCCTCCGCCGAGACTTCGCCATGACCACCATCTTCTTTCTCGGTGTCGGCCACATGGGTGGCGGCATGGCGGCGAACCTGGCAAAGGCTGGCTTTGATGTGCTCGCCTACGACATCAGCGCCGACAACCTGGCTCGCGCCGTGGCGAACGGCTGCACAGCGGCTGAGTCCACCGCTGCCGGTGCCGCTACGGCCGACGTCGTCATGACGTCGTTGCCCGGGCCGATGCAGATCTCCTCAGCCGGTCAGATGGACGATGGTCTCCTCCCGAACATGCGACCCGGAACCGTCTGGATCGACCTGTCGACCAATGATCTCGATACCGCGCGGATGCTGGCGGAAGCGGCCGCCGAACGCGGCATCACCCTGATCGATGCGCCGGTTTCGGGCGGTCCCGAGGGAGCCGCCGCTGGCACGCTGAGCGTGTATGTCGGGGGTCCCGAGCAGGCGGTCATCGATCTGATGCCGGTCTTCGAGGCAATCGGCGCCAATGTCGACCATCTCGGCCCGCACGGCGCCGGGTACGTCGCCAAAATTGCCCAGGTCACGCTCTGCTACACCCAGACCATCACGTTCGTCGAAGCACTGATGCTCGGCGTGAAGGGCGGGGTCGCCCCAGCCAAGATGACCGAGCTGATCCAGAAGTCGGCCGGTCGCAGCTATGTCGCCGACGTCTACGGCCCTGAGATCGTCGCCGGCACCTACGACGAGTCGTTCTCGATCGCCCTCGCCGCCAAGGACATGCGACTGGCGATAGAGATGGCGTCCACGATGGGCGCCGACCTGCCCTTCATGGCCCGTGTCGCGGAGCGCTACGCGGCCGCTGAGGCACACTATGGACCGGCTGCGCCGCATCTGCTCGCCGCCCAGATGACCGAAACCGCCAACGAGCTGATCTTCAGCGAACAGTCCTGACAGGAGCGTCATGACCGATACCCAGCAGCCCCGTGAAGTCGTCGCCGAGGACTTCGCTGCCGTCAACGCTGGTAGTTACGCCGGCGAAGAGTGGCAGGCCCGCGTCGACCTCGCTGCGATGTATCGCCTGTCGGCCCACTTCGGGTACGACGACACCATTTGGAACCACATCACGATGCGGGTTCCCGGCAGCGACCACGATTTCTTCCTGAACAAGTTTGGTCTGCTCTACAACGAGGTAACCGCCTCGAACCTGATCAAGATTGACGCCGAGGGCAACGTGCTCGAAGGGCCGGCCGACGTGAACACTGCCGGTTTCGTGATCCACGGCGCGATCCACAACGACTTCCCCCAGTGGAAGGTCGTGTTCCACGCCCACGTGCCCGAGGCGCTTGCGGTGACGGCGCTCAAGGACGGGTTCCAGCACCTCGTGCAGGACACCTCGATGCTCTACGGCGACATCGGCTACCACGACTGGGAAGGCCTCTCGCTCACGCTCGAAGAACGTGAACGTCTCGCCGAGAACATGCAGGGCAAGCGGGCACTCATCATGCGAAACCACGGGTTCCTCACCGTCGGCGAGACCGCCGGCGAGGCCTTCATGGTCATGCATTATCTGATCCGCGGTTGCCGAGCGCTGCTCGCCGCCGCCGGCTCAGGGCTCGAACTTGACCCGGGCCCGAAGGAGATCTGGGAACTCTCGAAGCGCCAGTACGACCACTTCCCACTCGGGCAGTACGAGTGGCCAGCACTCGTTCGTCTCTGCGAGCGTCTCGACCCCGGTTTCAAGCAGTAGTCGTGCACGACTCGGGTGCGTTGATCGAGAACATCTCGACCGAGGTCGTCCTCGTCCCGCTGACGCGCCCGGTCGGCACATCGATCCACCAGATCGAATCCGTCGGCTGTGTGCTCGTCACGGTACGCACCGCCGACGGAGTCACCGGTGAAGGCTTCTGTTTCACGATTGACGGCGCCCGCATCCGAGCGTTCGACGAGATGGTGAAGGGGCTCGCCCAGTTCGCCATCGGCCGCTCGGTCTTCGAAGCAGGCCGTATCTGGGCCGACGTCTGGGGTGCGATCAACCCCACCGGACACAAGGGCGTCACCGTCGCCGGCTTCTCGGCGATCGACACTGCAGTGTGGGACGCCGCCGCAAAGACGGTCGGGCTTCCGCTCCACCGCATGTGGGGTGCGGTCACCGACCGGGTCGACGCCTACGCATCGGCCGGCTTCTGGCTCAGCGATTCCACCGAGACGCTCGTCGGTGAGGCGCAGCGCTTCACCGAGATGGGGTTCCGGGCGGTGAAGATCCGAGTCGGTCACGACCTGCCCACCGACCTTGAACGCATCCGCACCGTGCAGTCCGAACTCGGCGACGGCATTGCGGTCTACACCGACGCCAATCAGGCGTTCGAACCGAAAGAGGCGATCCGTCGCGGCCTCGCCCTCGCGGACGCCGGCGTCACATGGTTCGAGGAACCTGTCGCCGCCGGCGACTTCGCAGGGCACGCGATGGTCCGCGCTGCCCTTCCGATCGACGTGGCGTCCGGTGAGACCGAATACACCCGCTTCGGCATGCAGCAGTATCTCGATGCCGGCTCGGTCGATGTGCTCATGCCCGATCTTCAGCGGGTCGGCGGCTACACCGAGTTCAAGGTCGCGGCCTCGGCCGCCGCCGCAAAGAATGTGCCGATCTCATCGCACTTCTTCACCGAGTACTCGCTTGCCGTCGGCGGCAGCGAAGTCGGGTGCCGCACGATCGAGTCGATCGACTGGTTCCAGCCGCTCTTCAACGAAGCGCCCGAACTCGTCGACGGCCAGCTCGTCGTTCCCGACCGGCCAGGGCACGGCTTTACGTTCGACCGCAAGGCGGTCGCCCATCACGCCGTCGACTAGTCGAGGTCGACAATCCCGAAGATCTCCGGGTTTCGGTTCTCGACGATGCTGGCGTGCTTCTCGCGCAGCATCTCGACCATGCCCAGATCGGTGAAGATCCAGAAGCGATTGTTCACGATCGCGTCGTGCACGAGGTCGGCGACGGCGTCGGGCTCCATGCCACCGTCGATGGCGGCCTTCACGAACGCTCGGGCGGCCTGCTGCTCCTCGGTCGGTTCGTAGAGCGCAGGCGGTGCTGCGGACTCGGGTTGGTTGCGGCTCGCCTCGGCGATTTCGGTGCGGACCCATCCTGGGCACAGACACGAGACACCGATACCGGTCTGGTCGGTGGCCATCGTGTTGTACAGGCCCTGGGTGATGCCGACCACAGCCCACTTGCTTGCCGTGTAGGGCGAGTGGCCTGGCAGGTGGCCTGCCATCGATGCGGTATTGACGATGTGCCCTTCGCCCTGCTCGATCATGCGGGGGATGAACGCCCGGTGGCCGTGGACGACACCCCAGAAGTTCACACCCATCACCCACTCCCATGCGCCAACCGAGATGAAGTCCGGGTTGGGGGCTTCGGCGACGCCAGCGTTGTTGCACAGCACGTGGACGCCGCCGAACTCTCCGAAGGCGAGATCGGCGAGCTGATCGACCGCAGCGCCGTCGGCGACATCGGTGATCTGGCCGATCACGCGGGTGCCGTGAGCCGCCGCTTCGGCAACGGCATCATCGAGCTTCGGGGCCTCGATGTCGCTCAGGACGACATTCATGCCCTCGCGAGCGAAACGGTTGGCAAACGCTCGGCCCATACCGCTTGCGGCGCCGGTGACGACGGCGGTCTTACCGGAGAGATCCTGCATCCCTCGGACCGTACTCGTCGCCCTGATCCGCTCGTTAGTCTCAGGTGATGACCTTTCTTGAGCGTGTCGATGTCGCTGTCATCGGTCGGGGGCTGATCGGTTCCGGCGCCGGACGCCATCTCGCCGAATCCGGCCGGTCGGTGGCGCTGATCGGGCCGGGAGAACCCTCCGACTGGAAGGTCTCCGATGGGCCGTTCTCGTCTCATCATGATCAGGGTCGCATCACCCGGATCGCTGGTCGCAACGCAATGTGGACCGAAGTGGCTGCCCATGCCTGCGCCCGATATGCCGACATTGAGGCCCGCTCCGGAATCGGCTTCCACACCCCACGGGGTGTGCTTGTCGTCTATCCCGATGCCGCCGACTGGGTTGCCCGGGCCGAGCACTGGGGGAGCGACGCCCGCCTCGTCGACCCGGACTGGGTACGGAGCGAAACGGGTGTGGCGATCGAGAACGGGCTCGACATTGCGTTCGAGGGAGCGCCTGCCGGCCACATCAACCCGCGACGACTCGTCGCCGCGCAGACCCGCCTCACCGAACTCGCAGGAGGCACGGTGATCGACGACGCTGTGCGAGCCGTCGAACGTCGCAACGGTGGTTTCGAACTCTCTGGGGTGTTCGGCTCGATCATGGCCGATCGAATCCTCGTGTCGACCGGTGGCTTCGGTTCGGAACTTTTCGACTGGAAACTCAATGTGGAGCGCCGAGCCCGCACCATCGTGATGGCCCGACTCGCTGACGACGGCCGGATTCCCAGCCTGATCCTCGACCAGCCGCCGGACGACCGGATCCAGGAGGTGTATTGGGTGCCTCCAGTGGAGTATCCCGACGGTTCGGTCCGCATCAAGATCGGCGGCAACATGAAGGACACGATTTTGCTCGAGCCCGACGAGCTCGTCGACTGGTTCCACGGTGACGGCGACCCGGCTGAGATCGAGTGCCTCGGCAACAACCTCCGCGCCTTGTTGCCCGACGCACCGCTTGGTGATGTCACGACGCAGCCGTGCGTCATCACCGGCACCTCCACCGGGATGCCCTACATCGGCATGGTCGACGACGGCATCGGCGTTGCGATCGCCGGCAACGGCTCCGCTGCGAAATCGAGTGACGAACTCGGTCGTCTGGGCGCCTCGCTCTTCGGCGAGGCTGGCTGGGACTCTGGACTCGACCCGTCGCTCTTCACGCCGCAGTTCGCCTGATCAGGCGAAGGTTCGGATCGCCAAAGCGGTCACGGTCACCGCGATCGTCGCGACGACAAAACGGTCGAACCCTTCCGAGCTGAACCGGTTGCGAAGGTGCTCGCCGAACGGAACGGTGGCAAGCGCCGGGAGACAGCCGAGCACGGCGACCGTCCAGCGACCGGACAACTCACCGGCGATGAGGAGCGCCGCCAGCTGAGCGGCACCGGCCAGCGCAAACAGGGTCGTGAGCGAGAAGATGTGGGCGCGGCGTTCGAGTCGGTAGCAGTGGATCCACGATCCGATCAGCGGGCCGGAGATCCCGATCGCCCCCTGAAGGAGCCCGGTGGCGAGACCGACACCAGGCGCAGCTCGTCGCGAGGCCGCAGGCGAGATCCGGAAGTCCGGCATCCGTACGAAGGTGATGACATAGATCGCGACAACGGCGATGAGCGCAACGACGAGCGGTTCCTCGCTGAACGACACGAGGGCGTACGTGCCGACGATGCCGCCGCCGATGCCGGTCGCCCCCAACACCGGAAGGTCCCGGGCTTCGGCGCGGCTCTCACGGGATCGCCAGGCCATGGCGACGTTGATCAGCAGGTTCGGAATGGCGACCGCAGCGACGGCCGTCTCCAGATCGGTGACGAAGGAGATGATCGGGATCGACACGAGTGGGAGGCCCATGCCGCTGATGCTCTTGATCGCCGAGCCGAGCAGGATCGCCGCAAGGGCGACGGCGATTTCGTCGCCGCTCATGACTCGGGCAGTCGGTAGTCGTTGCGGGTGGCGCTCTCGCGTTCGCTCAACGTCGTGTAGCCCCTCCCGTCGGGGTGCAAGGCGATCGCTTCGCCCTGCCGCTCGGGTGCTGATGCCGCCTCGCATGGTTCACCTGCCAGCGCGTCGGCGATCGACGATGTGGCAGGTCGGTCGAAGAGCAGGACTCGGGTCGGGGTGCGCACGGCGATCACTCTGCCATCTGCGGTCAGGTCGGCAGCACTGATCGATTCGCCGACGTCGAACTCTGCCACCCGCTCGAGCGTCACCGCGTCACTCGAGTCCGTGAGCGGCAGGACGTAGATGCCAGCGGGGCTCTCGATGCCCTTGGTGATCAGGACCGCCTCGGTGCCGTCGACGTCGACCATCAGTGCTTCGGTGTCGAGGCGGCCCTCTGCGAAGGTGAACGACCAGAACTTGAGGTTGTCGAGGGTGGCGCCGTTTCCGTCGGGTTCGGGCGAGGCGATCAGTCGCACCGTTGGTCGGATGTGCAGGTTGTCGCCGGTGTCGGCGAAGTAGAGCGTGCTGCCGGCGACCGCGATGTCTTCCCAGTCGAGCAGCGCCGTACCGACCGTCCAGACATCGTCGACGGTCGACCCTGTGCCGATACCGAAGAGGCGGGGAAGGTTGCCCGAGTCGTTGTGGGCGTACATTCGCCCGTCGACGGTGCGCGAATACACCACCCCCGACGTCTCGGGGAGCAGGTCCGTGTCGATCTGTGGCGTCGGTTCGACGAGCATGGCTCCCGCACAAAGGTCGGCGGCGGTGATCCCGGTCGGGTCGGCGGGTCGAAGCGTGGTCGTCGGGACGGCGTCGTTGCTTCCTGAATCCGGCACCGTGGTCAACGATTCGGGCTGTCCCTCGAAGGTCGTGGGCGGTTGGACGGGTGCCGATGGCTCCCGGTCATCGGTGCAGGCGACCGCGCCGAGCGCGATCACGAGCGCAAGAACGATCGGCCTCACAGGGCGAAGACGTCCGCGAGGAGTTCGTAGCTCCGAACCCGCGCCTCATGGCTCCAGACGATCGTGACCGCCATGAACTCGTCGGCACCGTATGCCCGGACCATCTCCTCGACCCCGGATTTCACCGTCGCCGGCGAGCCGACGATCATCGGCTTGCGCTGTGCAGGGATGTCGAGGGGCCCGGGCCGGTGCGCTGCCGTCTCCTCGGGAGTCGGAATCGGGCCACTGAGGCCCCGCTGACGCCAGAGCTTGACCGGTTCGGCGAGCGCCTGCGCTTCTTCGTCGGTCTCGGCACAGATCACGCTGGCCGCGATGAGCACGTAGGGCTCGGCATTGCGGCCGTCAGTGTCGTACTGACGTCGGTAGGCGTGCGTGATCGACGGACCGTCGGCCATGGTGATGAAGTCGGCGAAGGCAAGTGGCAGCCCGAAGTGAGCAGCGAGGGCGGCGGAGTCAGGACTCGATCCGAGCAGGAAAATCGGTGGTGGTTCTTCGACAACCGGCGTGGCGGTCACCCGACCGTGGAAGGCGCTTTCCTCGGGCAGTGCGTCGCGGAGCCACCCGTCGAGCTCGGCCACCATCGCCGGGTAGTGCTGCGCCAAAGGCGGCTGCCGGGTCTGTGAGAGGGCGACGGCCGTCACCTGATCCGACCCTGGCGCGCGGCCGAGGCCAAGGTCGATCCGCCCTGGATGCAGGGCGCTCAACACCTTGAACGACTCCGCGACCTTGAGCGGGGAGTAGTGGGGGAGCATCACGCCCCCGGTGCCGACCCGCAGCGTTTCGGTCGCTTGGGCGATGTGACCGACGAGGATCTCCGGCGCCGAGCCGGCGAGCCCAAGGGTGTTGTGGTGCTCGGCAACCCAATAGCGGTGATAGCCGAGGGCCTCGGTGCGTACGGCGAGGTCGATCGAGTTGCGCAGCGCGTCGCCCGCGCTGGATCCGGCGGGGATCGGGGTCTGGTCGAGGACCGAGAGACGCATGCGGCCAGTCTGGCCTGGCGGGCGCGCCAGGGTGAGATCGGCTCGGCAAGGAGCGCGATGGCGATGCCCCGACGTCGAACGTCACTTGTGGGCGCTCGCTGCTTCGGCGATCCTTGCCAGCAGGAGACGTGATGACCGACACCTTCCAAGCCCAACTCGACTCTCCGATCGGCGTGCTCACGCTCGTTGCGAGTGACGAAGGGCTTCGCAAGATCTTGTGGGAAGACCAAGCCGAGCAGGCCGGGGACGCCACCGTCGCCGAGTCCCATCCGGTTCTCACCGCTGCATCGGCCCAGCTCACCGAGTACTTCGACGGCGACCGAGCCGAGTTCGACCTTCCCCTCGACCTGATCGGGACCGACTTCCAGAAAGCGGCGTGGCTGGCGCTCGCCGACGTCCCCTACGGCGAGACGAGGAGCTACGGCGAACAGGCTGAACGCATCGGTCGCACTGGCGCCTTCCGCGCCGTCGGCGCAGCCAACGGCAAGAACCCCATTCCGATCGTGTTGCCGTGCCACCGCATCGTCGGCGCCGACGGTTCACTCACCGGGTTCGCCGGCGGACTCGAAATGAAGCAGCGTCTTCTTGCGCTCGAGCAGGCTCAGCAATCGTTCGACATCTGAGCGTGTCGAGGGCAGGATTTCGCCCATGACCCTTGAGTTCGACTCCTATCCGGACATCGCCTACGGCACCGGGAGCGACATCGACCTGAGCATCGGCGAGCGCCGGCAACTCTGGAAGTGGGAGGCGGCGGTCGGATATCGGATCTTCGCTGCGATGCGCTGGGGGCAGCTTGGCGACGGCCACATCACCTGTCGTGATCCAGAGCATCGTGATCACTTCTGGATGTTGAGCTACGGCGTGCCGTTCCGTGAGGCAACTGTGCACGACTTGATTCTCATCGGCCCCGACGGCTCGGTCGTCGACGGTCCGGTCCACGCCACCGCCAACATTGCCGGGTACAACATCCATCATCCGTTGCTCGAAGTGCGTCAGGACATCAACGCAGCGGCGCACACGCACACCGCCTTCGGTACGCCGTGGTCGGCGAACGTCGAACCGTTCCGAGCGATCAGCCAGGAGTCGTGCTCCTTTGTCTTCAACCAGGCGATGTACGACGGAGAGGACCTCGAGGTCGACTCGACCGATGGCGGCTATCGCATCGCCGAGGCAATGGGCGCCAACACCCTGGTCATCCTCCGCAACCACGGCCTGTTGACCGGTGGGCTGTCACCGGCAGAGGCGGTCGGATGGTTCGTCATCGCCGAGCGGGTCGCCGAGGTCCATGTGAAAGCACCGAACGGCGTGGCGATCTCCGACGAGATGGCCAAGCACATCGCCGAGAGCTTCGAGGATCCGGCCATGGGCTGGAGAACCTGGCAATGGCTCGCCCGCGATCTTGTGCCGGACCCGACAGTGGTCCTGTGACCGTGACCGCCGCCTTCAGTGTTCCTGGGTCAGTCGGCTGACGCCGCCTTCTGCTCACGTCGGTGGGCCCGGAGGATCGCCTCGGTGTAGCCGTTCTTTTGCACCCGGCCATCGAGCACGAGCGACAGCGCCGCCCGGAACGGGATCGAGTTCTCGTAATCGACCGCCATCGGTTCATACACGGTGTCGTCGGCGTTCTGGCCGTCGACCGCAACCGCCATGCGCTGCATCGCCTCGGTCACCTGCGCCTCCGACACGAGGCCGTGGTGCAACCAGTTGGCGACGTGCTGACTCGAGATCCGCAAGGTGGCCAGATCCTCCATCAGGCCGACATCGTTAATGTCGGGGACCGTCGAGCAGCCGACGCCCTGGCCGACCCAACGCACGACATAGCCGAGAATTGACTGGCAGTTGTTGTCGAGTTCGGTCTGGATGTCGTCCTCGGTGAGTTCGCCCTCGAGCAACGGAATGGTGGTGAGTTCTTCGACCGTCCGCCGGCGACGGCCCTGAATCTCCTCCTGACGAGCGGCGACGTTCACGTCGAAGTAGTGCGTCGAGTGCAGGGTCGCCGCCGTGGGCGACGGCACCCAGGCGCAGGTGGCGCCCGACTGCGGGTGGCCCGCCTTGGTGGCGAGCATTTCCGCCATCTCCGACGGCTTGGCCCACATGCCCTTGCCGATCTGGGCCCGGTTCTGCATGCCCGCAGCGAGACCGGTGTCGACGTTGGAATCCTCATAGGCGAGGAGCCACGTGGCCCCCTTCATGTCGCCCTTCTTCAACATCGGGCCGGCTTCCATATCGGTGTGGATCTCGTCGCCGGTGCGATCGAGGAAGCCGGTGTTGATGAAGACGACCCGCTCGCGCGCTTGGTCGATGGCGGCCGCAAGGTTGAGGGAGGTGCGACGCTCTTCGTCCATGATCCCCATCTTGAGCGTGTTGGGCTCGAGTCCGAGCGCCGCTTCGACCCGGCCGAACAATTCGACAGCCCAGGCGACCTCGTCGGCGCCATGCATCTTGGGCTTGACGATGTAGATCGAGCCGGTACGGCTGTTGCGGAAGCTGCTGTTGCCGAGCAGGTCGTGCTTGCCGGCAAGCGAGGTGACGAAGCAGTCCAGGATCGTTTCGAAGATCGGTTCGCCGTTCATGGTGACGGCGTCGGTGGTGAGGTGATGGCCGACGTTGCGAACGAGCATGCACGCCCGGCCCTGCATCACGAGTTCGGAGCCGTCCGCCGCGGTGTAGACGCGGTCGCCGTTGAGACGGCGCTCCATGGTCTCGCCTCCCTTCTGGAAGGTGGACACAAGGTCGCCCTTCATCAGGCCGAGCCAGTTGCCGTACACCACGACCTTGTCGTCGGCATCGACGGCGCTGACGGAATCCTCGCAGTCCATGATCGACGACACCGCCGACTCGAGATCGATGTCGGCGACCCCGGCGGCGTCGTCCTTGCCGATGTTGTCGGAGCGATCGATGCGGATGTCGGCATGGAGGCCATGCTTGCGAAGCACAACATTGGTCGGGACGGTCGGATCGCCGGCGAAGCCGACGAACTGGTTCGGGTCGGCGAGGCCGGTGGTGGTGTCGCCGAGCGAGACCTGCAGAGCACCGTCGACGACGGTGTAGCCGGTGGCGTCGGCGTGGCTGCCCTGGCCGAGTGGGGCGTGTGCGTCCAGGAATGCTCGACCCCACGCAATGACCTTGGCGCCACGAACCGGGTTGTAGCCCGAGCCAGCTTCAGCCCCGTCGTCGTCGGCGATGACGTCGGTGCCATAGAGCGCGTCATAGAGCGAACCCCAGCGGGCGTTCGCAGCGTTGAGGGCGTAGCGGGCGTTGTCGAGTGGAACGACGAGCTGGGCTCCAGCGGTGCCTGCGATCTCGTTGTCGACATTGCTGGTGGCCACGGCGACGTCGCTCGGAGCGTCCTCGAGGTAGCCGATCTCCCGAAGGAAGGCGAGATAGTCGGCCTGGTCGTGTCCGCCCCGGTTGGCGATCAGGTAGGCGTCGATCTTGTCCTGGATCTCGTCACGCCGGGCGAGCAGCGCGGCGTTGCGGGGGCTCATCTCGACGAGGACAGCTTCGAGCGCTGCCCAGAACTCGTCGGCGGTGACCCCGGAGTCGGGGGTCAGCGCCGTTTCGACGAAGTCGTGGAGGGGTTGGGCGATTTCCAGGGAGCCACGCTGCACGGTGTCATTTTGCGACATGTTTTCGAGGCTACCGAGGGGTCGCTCGGCCACACGGCGTCGAAACCGAGCGGGAACCGCTGAAGATCGGGCGATGTTTCGCGGCGAGTGCCGTCTACTCCGGAGTGGGCAGCGACGCCTTGCCGGTCTCAATGCGGGTCCGAGTTCCCTCGATCTGGCTCGTGCGGATGTCGACGGGGACGGTCGCCGCCAACTCGTCGATGCGCAGGCGAGCCGTCTGGGGCCGGATGCGGCCGGCGTTCGCCATCGCCTCGTGACGGAGCCCGGCAGTGTGCTTCTTACGCACCTGGTGCGGCTGGTAGTCGCTCATGTCGTCGACCGTGACGTCCCGCTCGATCGTGAGTGCCCCTGCGGCCTCGGCAGCAGCGAGAAGTTCCTGGCCAGCGACCGTGCGTGCGATCGCCGCATTCACCCCGCGATCGGTCTCGCTCTCCTCCCGAGTGGGTGAGCCCCCCGGCCAGGTGTCAGAGACGGCGATGTCGGCGGCCTCGCCGATGCCGTCGGGACAGATCTTGCAGCGCCATGGAAGGCCCCAGCTGCTGTCGTCGTCACCCCAGTAGTCGAGGTAGTGGCGTTCCTCGACCCGGTCACCGGCCTCGATTCGGGTCGGGCCGGGGCAGCCGTAGCCGCGATAGCGCAGCGCTGTGACCTCATCGGGTTCGATGCCGACACTGCGGATGAAGTCGTCGGTGAACCCCGGTTCGCCGAAGCCCCCGCACACCGGCGTGAGCCAAAAGCGGACGAGGTCGTCGACCCGGTCGTCGTGGCGGGCATGGTTGCGCAAGGCAGCGAGGTCGCACGGCTTGCCGATGAAGGCGAACGGCTGGTTGCGATCGAGTGCGTCGGTGATGGTGCGAAGCGTGGCGGTGGGTCCGTAGCGGGACCCCGCCCCGGCGAGCACCTCGGCCTCGGTGAAGCTCATCGTCGGCTCGCCGAAGCTCGGCTCGGTGGTCGACGCCTTTACATGCAGAACGAACTCGACTCGGCCTGACGCAACGAGGAACTGGGCGAGAGCGGTGAGCACGCCACCGGTCGAGCCGATGTGGCGCACGTCGGGGTTACCGGCCCATGCCCGCACGATGCGCCGCACCGGACCCCAGACGGCGTCGACGACGGTGTCGTCAGCCACCAGTCGATCGGGGAGGCCTTCGATGCGGGTACCGGGACAGACGTCGTAGATCAGGTCGACGGTGGTGTCGTGAAGTTCTCCGATCACCACGGGCACCTCGAAGCCGGTGGTGGTCTTGCGGACCGTGATCGACTGCGGCGCGAGTGCCTCGCAGAGTCCGCAGCCGATGCAGAGGCCCTGCTCGACGATGGCGTTCAGCCGTTCGGTCGGTGAAGGTGACATCAGCGGCTCCGTGGCGCGGGTGGTGGACCGGTACGTGACGCCATCATGACAGCCGACCGCCCGTGCGACAGCCGCTTGCCGACGGACGATCGGGCCGTGCGTCCACGCGTGACGGGGAGGGCCTCGACGAATCGGACCGGCGGGCGTGAGGCCGTAGTATCCGCCCCGATGCCCTTCACGTCGGAGCAACTGCTCAAGATTCGCGATCGCTTTCACTACGCCGATGTGTGTCCCATCCAGGGACCCCGTGCCTTCTTCGAGAACGCCGGCGGCTCGCTCACCCTGAAGGCGGCTGTGGAACGCACGGCCGAACTGATGGCCTTCCCCGATAACCAGGGCCGGGCGAACGCCGCCTCGCGGTACCTCATGGAGGTCATCGCCCAAGGTCGCAACGACATGAAGCTGCTGATGGGGGCGTCGAGCGGCGAAGTGTTCATCGGAGAGTCCGGCACGGAACTGCTCGGTCGGTTGATCCGCAACGCAACGCTTGCGTCGAGCGGAGCGAAGATTCTCGGCAGTCATCTCGAGCACCCGGCGACCTACAGCGCCGGTCGCCGGTGGGCCGAGGTCGCCGGCATGACCTACGAGCAGGTCGACTTCGACACGGCGTCGACGGTCGTCAGCGTGGAGCACTACCGTCCCGCGCTCACACCCGACCTGGCAGTGGCGACGATCATCCACGCCAGCCCGGTCACGGGCATGCATGTCGATGTGAAGGCCATCGCTGCCGAGATCCGAGCGGTCGCACCCGAGTGCTTCATCGTCGTCGACGGCATTCAACATGCCGCCCACGGCCATGTCGCCGTCGACGACTACGGCATCGACGGGTATGTCGTGTCGGGCTACAAGTTGTTCTCGCGACACAACTTCGGTGTCGCATGGGTCTCGGACCGCCTCGCAACGGCACCGCACGATCAACTCGCCGGTGCACCCGCCAACGTCTGGGAGCTCGGCACACGCGATGCCTCGGCCTATGCCGCATTTTCCGAGGTCGTGCGCTACCTCGAATGGCTCGGTGCCGAGGTCAGCGACGAAACCGAACCGAGGGCGCTGCTCGAAGCCGCATCCGCTGGGATTCGTGACCAGGAGCAGGATCTCGTCGACGCCATGATGTGGGGCACGGGTGGCTTACCCGGCCTGGGCCAGCTCGATGGTGTGCATGTGGTCGGTCCTGAGGCGAGTGAGCATCGCTCCGGGATGGTGTCGTTTTGGATCGAAGGCCACGACAGCCTCGACGTCGTCGACACCCTCAACGCCGAGGGCGTGCGCACCCATGCTCGAAAGCAGGACTATTACTCGGCGAGCGTGCTCGAACCGCTCGGCATCGAGAACTGCATTCGTGCGTCGGCCAGTCACTACAACACCCGAGCCGAGGTCGAGCAGTTGCTTGCCACCGTCAATCGGCTAGCCGGGTCCTGAGGTCTGGCTTGCCGCCTCGGTCGCACGGACACGTCTGCGTCATAGGGATCAACCCCGGAGGATCAGACCGGCGCCATGGCGGTCATGTGGTTCCGGATCGCCGAGAGCCCGGCTCGGATCTCTGCTGCAACCTCGAGCGCCGGGGTACTGGTGCGGGCTGCGATCTCTGCATGATCGAGGCGGTCGACGAGCGCGAGTGTGACAAGACGGCGACGAGGCTCGGTGAGCTTCCGGAGCCCGTCGGCAATCCGGATGCGCTCGACTGCGTCTGCAACCGCGCTCGGGTCGGCATGGAGGGCGAGTCGGCGTGCCGTTTCGTCGAGCAGGGCCGGAGCCTGATCGGCCTCGCCCTGAGCGGCGACGGCCACGAAGATGTCGCGGGTGAGCGCCGAAGCATCCTTGTCGTCGAGAAACCGACGACAGAGGGTGAAAATCGTCGAGCCGTGGACGTCAAAGGCCCGACGGATGTCGATGGCCTGGTGTTCAAGTGTCGTGTTCGCCACGGAAGTCCCTTGATTCCGAAGAACGGTTCGGCGGCGCTGACGAGATCGCGCCTTAAAGGCGACTTTCGACCGATCAGTCGCCGGTCAAACACACCTCAAGATCAGAACTCCGATGCGGCGTCGTGCAACGCGCCCAGGAAATACGTGATGAAGCTGCCATCGAGCAACAGCAGATAGCTCCGCACACCGCGTTGGTCGTCACGCACGATGTCGCATGTGACACCGGCGATGCCGTTGCCCAACGCTGCGCCATTGGGGGTCATGTGATCGCTGAAGTCCGCGCTCCCGAGCTTGGCCAACGTGTCGGCGGCACGATCGCCGGTGATGCGAACGGCGGTGCGGCTGTGGCTGATGTCGACCGTTGAGGCGAAGCCCGAGAGGTCGAGACCGTCCGCCATCGCCGGAGCGCCATCGCCGAGCAGGTACCACTCGTCGGGCCGGATCCGCACGACGAGGGTGTCGCCTCGCTGCTCCGACGAGCCGAATTTCAGGCCGAGTGCCGCGGCCGCTGCGGTGCCGTCCGCGGCCCGCACGCTGGCCTTAGGCACGCGGGTGTCGGGCGATGCATCGAGGTGGGTGATCTCAACCACGGAGACGCGCTCCTTCCGGATCGAAGTGGGCGTGGTGCTCCTGCACCGTCGCCGTGATGCGCTCGCCGCTGACCAGCAGGACCTCGAGTGAGGTACCGGGAGCGGCGAACTCCTTGGTGACCTGCGCAAGGCAGATCGACCGGTTCAGGGTCGGGGACATGCGACTCGATGTGATGCGGCCGATGATCTCGGTGGTGCCGGCTCGCAGGATCTGTGCCGCCTCCTCCGGAACAACCGAGCCATTGTCGGGCTGACACGCCACGATGACCGGGTGGTCGCCGGATGCCATGGCCCAGGCGACCTCGGGCATGCCCGCCCAGTCGTCCTTGTCGAGTTTGAGGAGCGGGTTCAGTCCGGTGACCGGTGCCTTCGACAGCCCGTCGGTGTCCTGGCCCACGATGAAGTGCCCCTTCTCGAGTCGCATGATGCGCTGCGCCTCGAGGCCGAACGCCTTCACGCCGAGATCGGCGCCCTGCTCGAGGAGTTGCTCCCAGACGTGCATTGCGTGGCCCGACGGCACATGGATCTCATAGGAGAGTTCGCCGGTGAAGCCGATACGCCAGGCGATGCAGTTCCGGACTCCGGCGATCGTGCCCCGGCGCACGTTCATGTAGGGGAACGCCGCCGGGTCGAGATCGATGTCGGCGGTGATTCGGCCGAGCAACTCGCGAGAGTTCGGCCCGGCGATGTTGATCGATGTCAGGCCGGTGGTCACCGGCGTGACATGGACCTGCCAGTCGGGATGCTCGGTCTGGAGCCACGTCTCGATCCAGTTCCAGATCTTGGCGGCGCCCGACGACGTCGTGGTCATCAGGTAGTGCTCCTCACCGAGACGAGCGGTGACGCCATCGTCGAGCACGACGCCGTCCTCGGCGCACATCAGGCCGTAGCGAACGCCCCCGATCGGTAGTGCCATCCATTTATTGGTGTAGAGCAGGTTGAGCAGCTTCGGGACGTCAGGCCCCTGCAGGTCGAGTTTGCCGAGCGGCGTGACGTCGATGATGCCGACGTTGCTCCGCGTGTTGCGCACCTCGGCGGCCGGGTCGCCGTAGTGCTCGGGGCGCACCCACTGCCCGGCCAGGATGGGCGTGGCGCCGTTGGCCTCGTGCCAGGGCTGCAGCACGCTGACCCTCGTCGGCTCATTGATCCGACCGGCGAGTGCCCCCAACGAGATCGGCGCGTACGGCGGACGCCACACGGTGGTCCCGACCTCGGCGATCGTTTCGTTCCGGGCTTCGGCCAGCACGGCGACGGTGTTGACGGTCTCGAGCTTTCCCTGGCTCGGACCCATCGTCGCCGTCGTGAACCGCTTGATGAGTTCGACCGAGTCGAAACCCTCACCGGCGGCGCTGAAGAGGTCCTTCGAGGAGACATCCTCGGAGTAGTCGACGATGCCGTGGGTCGTGGAGCGATACAGCTCGGGATGCCGGGCTCGATCGAGCGGAGTGCGTTCGTCGGCGGGATAGTCGGGTTCGGGCCCATCGACCGCGGCCGCTCGGGCCGTCGCAGCCTGAAGACGGTGGCGAACGACGGCGGCTCGGCCGGCGGCGAGTTCGCCCGTTGCTCGCCCGTGGGCGATGAGTTCGTCCCGGCTGCCGTCGCCGATCATGCCACCGGTGGCGAGCACGTTGTCGGGCGGGCCGGCGGGGAAGAAGCGGGCAGCGTCGGCGTCGTACACCGGCCGGTCGCCCGCCATGTTGAGCAGCGACGTCGGCGTGGTCCATCCGACTGCGGTGACGAGCAGGTCGCACTCGACCGTGGTGCCGTCACTCAACGTCACCCGCTTCACCCGGCTCTTCGAGCCGGAGGCGGACGTGATGCCCTCACCCGCTCGGGCATCGACGACTCGTGCGATCGAGATGCCGGCGGACCACAGGGCCTCGACGGCCGAATCTCCGGATTCGTTCGCCGTAAACACCACGGCTCGGGTACCCGGCTTCACGCCGTACATCCGGATCAGCCGCTGGGCCGCACCTGATGTCATCACCCCAGGAAGATCGTTGCCCTGGAACACGTACGGACGCTCGATCGTGCCGGCCGCAACCACAAGCGTTTTGGCCCTCGCCTTGATGAGCCGCTCGATCACACCGGGATGGCTGCGCTGGGAGATCGAGATCCAGTTGTCCTCGTATCGCCCAGCGACCGTTGAGTTCGTGAGGATCTCGACTCCCGCAGCCGCGCAGGCAGCCGCCAGTTCGTTAGCTGCGGCCCGGTCGTCGTCAGAGCCCCACAGCAGATGTCCGCCGAGCTCATGTTCGTGCTCGACGAGCATCACCGAGGAGCCGGCTTCCGCTGCCGCAAGCGCTGCAGCCATGCCCGACGGCCCGCCGCCGGCGACGACGACATCCGGATGGGCGTGACGCTTGTCGTAGCGACCGTGCGGCGTGTCGAGGTCGACACTGCCGCCCGGGGCGAAATTCGCCAGGACGTGTTCGTAGGCCGGCCACAGTTTCGCCGGCTTCATGAAGGTCTTGTAGTAGAAGCCGGCGGTGAGGAAGCGGCCGACGAGGCCGTTGGCGGCTTTCACGTCGAACTTCAGCGACGGCCACACGTTCTGCGCCGACACGGCCATGCCGTCCGCAAGCTTGCGATGCGAGGCTCGCACGTTCGGCTCGTCGTCGACCTGCACGGTCGTGTTGGGATCCCAGAAGTCGGCGGTCAGCACACCGCGGGGCCGGTGGTATTTCATGGAACGGCCGAGAATGTGTTCGCCGTTGGCCAGGAGCGCCGAGGCGATGGTGTCGCCCTCGAAACCCTGGAGCTTCTTGCCATTCCAGGTGAACGAGATCACCGACGAACGATCGATGACATCACCCAACGGTGCGGGAAGTCGGTGACTCACTTCATGTCTCCCTGGGTCGCACCAGGCTTGCGACCGGGCAGCACCGGCGCCCGCAACTCGCCGGTGAGGGTGTGGCGTTCGATCTTGAAGTGCCTGTGGCAACCAGAGCTGCAGTACCAGTTCTCGAGCAACCAGCCCGACGGGTTCTCCCGCAGATACAGATAGGTGCGCCACTCCTCGGGCGTGCAGGTCTTCGGGTCGGGTCGGCGGTGCGACTCCCCGTTGTACGAGAGGTCGGCCGCGTTCATGGGGCCGCAGTTGGGGCAAGGAACCAACAACATGGTCAGTGCCCCACCGCAGCAGCGCCCTTTTCACCGACGAGGGTTCCCTCGGTGAAACGGTTGAGTTCGAAGGGTTTGATGAGTTCCGGCGTGACGCCGTTCGCGACGCAGGCCGCCATCTGTTCTCCTGACACAGGTCCGGCCTTGAAGCCGTAGGTGCCCCACCCGACGTCGACGTAGAACCCGTCGACCGGGGTCGGGCCCATGACGGGCGAGTAGTCGGGGGTCATGTCGCAGAGGCCGGCCCACTGTCGCAGCAGGCGCATCTTCGAGATGCCCGGCATGAGCTCGAGCACGTGCCCGGCGAGTTCTTCGGTGAATTCGAGTGTGCCGCCCATGTTGTACGTGGCGACGGGGTCGACCGAGGCGCCGAAGACGAGTTCGCCGCGGTCGGTCTGGCTGACATAGACGTGCAGCGAGCCGGACACGACCACGGTCGGCAGGAAGGTCTTCACCGGTTCGGTGACGGCCGCCTGCAGCGGGTGGGTCGTGATGGGGAGGGTCACGCCGGCCATGTTCGACAGCTGGCTGGCCCAACCGGCCGTGCAGTTGACGACGACCGGTGCGTGGATGTCGCCCTTGCTGGTTCGCACGCCGGTGACCTTGCCGCCGGGGCCCTTGCCCTCCGGGCCGGAGCCGCCCTCGACGAGGATGTCGAGCACTTCGGTCTTCTGATGGAGGTCGACGCCATAGGCATCGGCGCCACGGGCGTACCCCCACACGACGGCGTCGTGACGGATCGTGCCGCCGGGCGGGTGGTAGAGGGCGCCGAGGATCGGGTATCGGGTGTCGGCGCTGACATCGAGCGATGGGGTGAGCTTCTTGATCTCGGCCGGCGTGATCACCGACGAGTTGATGCCCTGCAGCTTGTTGACCTCGGCTCGCCAGTTCATCGTCCGCAGCGCCGAGTCGGTGTGGGCGAGGGTGAGGTGGCCGCGTTCGCTGAACATCACGTTGAGGTTCAAGTCGTTCGACATCGAGTTGTAGAGGTCGAGGCTGCGGTCGTAGAACGCCACGCCTTCAGGCGTCAGATAGTTGGAGCGAACGATGGCGGTGTTTCGGCCCGACCCACCGCTGCCGAGGTACTGCTTGTCGACGACCGCAATGTTGGTGATGCCGTGGTTCGACGCCAGGTAATAGGCCGTGGCGAGTCCGTGGACGCCGCCGCCGATGATCACCACGTCGTAGGTGCTCTTGAACTCCGGCTCACGCCAGACCCGCGGCCACGACTGTTTCCGGAGACCCCTCCAGAGCAGCCCGGCCGCGGAGTACTTGGCCGGTGGTTTGTTCTTCCCCATCGCCTCAGTCTGCCCGATCCGCTCATGCGGGTGAAGGAGGGAATTCGGTGCGATTGATATCATTTGTGCATGAGTGAGTTGGCGAACCTGCGGCGCCTCGATGCCTTCGTCGCCGTGGCCGAGGAACTGCACTTCGGACGGGCCGCTGACCGCCTTCACATCGCCCAGCCGGCGCTCAGCCAGCAGATCCGGCAGCTCGAAGCCGACCTCGGTCTCGCGCTCCTCGAGCGCACCACGCGGCGGGTGGGACTGACGCCCGACGGCGCCGCCTTTCTGCCCCACGCCCGACAGCTCCTGGTCTCGGCGCAGGGGGTTGCCAGGGCAGCCGAGGAGCTTCGCGTTGGTGCCCGTGGTCGTCTCCGCCTGGGTTTCGTCGACTCGACCGCCTTCGAGTTCGTTCCATGGTTCCTTCGCCGGTTTCGCTCGGCGTGGCCCGAGGCCGATGTCGAACTCCACACCATGTCGTCTGATGAGCAGGCCCGAGCGCTCGTCGACGGCGATATCGACCTGGGTGTCGCCCGCACGGTGCCGGTTCGGCCGGCGGTCGACTCGGCGGTCCTCGGCCATGACCGATTCATGCTCGCCGTGCCGGCTGACCACACCGTTGCCGGCCAACGGACGGTGTCGCTGCGGCGGCTCGCACAGGAGACGTTCGTGGGGTTCTCGCGAACGAGTTCACCCTCGTTGCACGCCGAACTCCGTTCGCTGCTCGGCAGCCACGGCGTCGGGTACGACCCGGCGATCGAAGCAACCGAGTACACGACGATCGTCGGTCTGGTGGCAGCAGGGGAGGGGGTCGCGCTCGTGCCTGCCGGCGTGCGCCGACTTCAGCTCCCCAACGTGGCCTATGTGAAGGTCGCCGACGCCGACGCCCGCGTCGCGCTCGTCCGTCTAAGCCGGATTGACGAGCCGCAGACGATCGTCGCGAATGCGATCACCGAACTCGCCCGAATCGCCGCTCAGTAGGCCTCGATCACCGAGCGGAGCTGGCTCGGGTTGACGCCGTGCATGATCACGCCATCGCAGCCCATATCCAGCTGGCCCTTCACCGCCTCGGCGCACTGAGCGGGTGACCCGGTCGCCATGGGAGCGAGCCACTCATCGGGGATCAGGGTGGCGACGTGGGCGAGTTGGTCGGGCGTGGCGACATCGTCGAGCGCTCCCCGGAACGTGGAGACGAACTCGTCGGCACGGAACGCATCGAGCGCAGCAGGATCCCACCCGTTCGTCTTCACCATCAGGTCGCCGTAGCCCTGGAGATAGGTCGCAAGCCGTCCCACCGTCTTCTTGAGCCGGACGTCCTCGCTGATTTCATCGCTCACGACGGCGAAGCACGACCAGACCTGCACGTCGTCGGGATCTCGCCCCGCGTCGACCGCCGCCTGCTTCACCGTGTCGACACATCGCCGAGTCGTCTCCTCGGTGAAGAAGGTGTGCAGGATGACCTGATCGAACGCCCGTCCGCCAAGTTTCAGTGTCTCGGGGCCAAAGGCACTGATCCCCATCGGGAGGTGCTCATCGAGACCGGCGTTGAGGTGGAGCACGGGGTACTTCCCGGCCGGGCCGTCATGGCCGATGATCGCTTCGCCACGAAAGAGGCGGCGCATGAGTCCGGCGAAATCCTCCATCTGCGCAGTGGTGATCCGGCCGAGGCCGAACGCGTCCTGCATCCGCGTGATCCCGCGACCGAGGCCGAGCACGAAGCGGCCGCCGGTGAGGCTCTGCATGGTGTGGGCGAAGCCGGCGGTGACGATCGGATGACGCGTGTTGTGGTTGGTGACGCCGGTGGCGATGGCGATCTTCTCGCTCACCGCGCCGACCGCACCGCTCTGCACCGCCGCCTCCTTCTTGTAGTAGCGCTCGGAGACGAAGGCGTATCCCAGACCGAGGTCCTCGGCCTCGCGTACCTCGTCGATCAGCGCTCGCGTCGTTTCGGGCGCACCGGCGAGGGTGTAGAAGCCGAGTTCGGGATGGGCGACGTCGGGGCGGGGCAGCATGGGCGAAACGTAGTAGGCGGATCCGCCCGATTCCGAATACGGTCGCGGCATGGGGCAGTTGGACGGAAAGGTCGCGCTCGTCACCGGGGCCGGTGATGGCATCGGTGCGGGCATCGCTCGGGTGTTCGCCGCCGAGGGGGCGAGGGTGGTCGTTGCCGAGATCAACCTCGATACGGGGCGTGCCGTCGCGGACTCGCTCGGCGACGCCGGCCACTTCGTTGGGTGCGATGTCGCCGATAAGAGCCAGGTCGAGTCGGCGGTCACGGCCGCCGTCGATCATTTCGGCACGCTGGACGTGCTCGTCAACAACGCCTGGGGCGGTGGCCGCATCAGTCGGGTCGAGCACAAGACCCCTGAGCTTGTGCAGGGTGGTCTCGACATCGGTTTCCTCGGGCCGCTCTGGGCGATGAACGCTGCGCACGCCGTGATGAAGCCGAAGGGCTGGGGCCGCATCATCAACATGGCGTCGCTCAACGGGGTCAATGCGCATATGGGCACGCTCGAATACAACAGCGCCAAGGAGGCGCTGCGGGCGGCGAGCCGCACCGCTGCCCGAGAGTGGGCGTCGACCGGCATCACCGTCAACGTGATCTGCCCGGCGGCGAAGTCGGCCTCGTTCCGGCGGGTCATGCAACAGAATCCGGAACTCGAGGCGGCGGCCGACGCCGGCAACCCGATGGGTCGCATGGGTGACCCGGACGACGACATCGCACCGGTCGCAGTCTTCCTTGCGAGCGATGCCAGCCGCTATCTCACCGGCAACACCTTGTTCGTCGACGGCGGTGGCCACATCAACGGATCGTCGTGGGCTCCTGACCTCGGCGACTGACGTGGCCCGGGAGCTCGATCCGGATCGATCCGTGTGGGCCGAGTTGCGGCGGCTGATCCCGCCGCTCTACGTGCCCATCGCCATGATGACGCTCGGCGTCGGCATCATCTTGCCGATCGTCCCGCTCTACCTCGAGGACACCGGCGTCGGTCTTACGGCAGTCGGCGTGGTGATGGGCGCCTTTGGCGTCGGTGCTGCGCTCGTCGGGATTCCTGCCAGTTCGTTCGCAGAGCGGCGCACGAACGATCACCTGCTCCTCATCGCCATCGCTGCCGCAGCCACGAGTGTGGTCGTGTTCGGACTGACCGAGCTCGCCGTGCTGTTGGTTCTCGCACGGTTCGTCGCCGGTTCCGGGTTCGGGGCGGTGGGTCAGTCGCGCCAGCTCTTCATCACCCGCGGTGTCCCGATCCGATTCCGGGGACGCGTCAACTCGGGCATGGGGGGTACGCACCGACTCGCGCTCGTCATCGGGCCTGTTCTCGGTGGGGCGGTCGCCGAGGTGGTGAGCTTTCGAGCCGCCTTCGTGCTCGCCGGCGCCGTCATGGCGGTCGGTGCCGTCTTCTGGGTTCTCCCCGGTGGTCGAGAGGACCAACGCATCGTCGATGCCGCCCCGCCGGTGGCGGTGCGCGCATCGTTGCGGCGCCACCGAGGTCGGGTGGTCCGAGGCGGCGTCGGCCCGATGCTGATCCAGGCTGGCCGGGAAGGCCGCTACGTGATCATCCCGCTGGTCGCCGATCGGCTCGGGCTCTCGGTCGCAGAGATCGGAGGTCTCCTTGCCGTTGGCACCGTGATCGACTTCGTCGTCTTTCCCATCTCTGGCGTGATCATGGATCGCTTCGGGCGGCTGTATTCGATCGTCCCGGCATTCACGGTCATGGCGATCGGATTGGTGATGCTCGGCCTTTCCGACGACGCCACCGATGTTGCGATCTCCAGCGTCCTGATCGGCGCCGGGAACGGTGTCACCTCGGGTGCGGTCCTGACCCTCGGCGCCGATCTCGCCCCAGAGGGCGAAGAGGGTCCGTACCTCGCCGGGTTCACCCTGGTGTCGAATCTGGGTCTCTTTGTCGGCCCGTTCGTCGTCGGTGCCGTCGCCGACGTCGCCGGGCTCGATGTCTCGGCCTTCGTCCTCGGCGGCATCCTGCTCGCCGGTGTCGCCTGGATCGCGTTCGTGATCGGCGAGACCGGTCGTCCGCCGAACCCGACCCCTGGCGAGGCGCGTCAGGCCAGGTCGGCGTCGTGACGGCAGGACATCTCTGGCCCGATCCTCTGGTTCCGGAACCACCCTCGGTAACCGGTGACTGCCATCTCGTCTGCGACGAATCGAGGTCCTAAGCTCCCGAGACCACACGGAGAAGGGCCTCATGAGCGAATTGGACATCCGGCCGGTGGCCGGAATGGGTGCCGAAGTACACGGACTCGACCTCGACGCCATCGACGAAGGTGTCGCTGCCCAGCTCACCAAGGCGCTGGGTGACCACTTGATGCTGGCGCTGCCGGGCCTCGACCCCTCGCTTCGTGGCCTGCGTGACATCGCTGCCCTCTTCGGCACGGTCGACCCGGTGCCGTATCTCGACTCGGTCGACCCCGACGTCCCGGAGGTCATCAGCCTCGACTCGATGTACCAGGTGAAGGCCGATCTCTGGCACACCGACGCCACCTTCCTCGAGCAGCCTCCGGCGATCGCGCTCCTGCACATGGTCGACTGTCCCTCGCACGGCGGCGACACCATGTTCATCGATGGTCATGCGGTGTACGACTCGCTCTCGCCTGCGATGCAGGGTTTCCTTGCGGGGCTGACCTGCATCCACGACGACGCCCGCGGCGACAAGAGCGCCGAGCATCCGGTGGTGCGGACCCATCCCGACACGGGACGTCCGGCGTTATTCGTCAACAAGCAGTTCTCACGCCGGATTCCGCAGTTGTCGCGACCGGAGTCCCAGATGCTGCTTTCGTACCTGTTTCGGTGGCAGGAACAGGTCCAGTTCTCGGCCCGGTGGCGGTGGTCACCTGGCGATGTCGTGATGTGGGACGAGCGGGTGACCCTCCACATCATGGTCAACGACACAGAGGGGCGTCGCGAGTTGCGTCGGGTGAGCGTGCTCGGTGACCGGCCCGCCGCTCATGCGCCGGGCGCAATCGGCGAACCGTTCGGGCTGCCGAAGACCGCCTCGTCGGGCTTCTACGGCATCGGGAGCTACGAGTTCTGATGTCCGAACTCTCCGGCGATGATCGTCGTGGCCTCGATGCGGCGATCGAGGAAGCGAGGATCGGCCGGTCCGAGGGTGGTATCCCGATCGGCTCGTCGTTGATGATCGACGGTGAGATCGTCGGTCGAGGCCACAACCGTCGTGTCCAGAACGGCAGCGCGATCCTCCACGGTGAGACCGATTGTCTGGAAAACGCCGGGCGCCGCTCCGCGGCCGACTATCGACGGGCCACGCTCTACACGACCCTGTCTCCGTGCGACATGTGCACGGGCGCGGCGCTGCTCTACGGCATCCCCCGCATCGTGATCGGTGAGAACGAGACCTTCATGGGTGCCGAGGCCTACCTCGAGTCACGCGGCGTCGAACTCGTGCGGGCCAACGACCCCCAGTGCGTCGAGATGATGACCGAGTTCATCGCCGCCGAGCCCGAACTCTGGAACGAAGACATCGGCGAGTAACACGCCGGCGGCGTTCAGCCGAGCGCGGCTGCGACGCCCTCGGCCGGAACCCCGGCGATGACGCCGTCGATCCCGAGTTCGAACAGCGAACGGTAGAACGCCTCGTTCTCCTGGTCGTCGGAGTTCGGCCAGATCCACACGCCGATGCCCTCCGCCTGGATGCGGGCGATGAGTTCGGGATCGAGGATGTCGATACCGAGACGCTCTGGCGGTAGCTGCGCAAGCACGTCCTGCTCGGCGATCCCACCGGTCCCGAGGTACCAGGCCACCATCTCGTCCTCGCCCGGGCTGGTTGCGACCTCGGGGGCGAATTCCCGGAAGGCGATCATCACGTCACTCGAGAACGAGGTGACGATCACCGAATCGGTCCGGTCGAGTTCCTCGATTGTGGCGGCGAGTACCCGGGCGGCCTCGATCGCGTAGGCGATGTCGTTTTCGCCGTCATCGTCGAGCGGGACCTTGATCTCGAGGTCGAGCACATGGTCGGGGAATGTCTCGGCAAGGGTTCGGAAGGTCTCGATCTTGAAGTCGTCGGCGGTGTAACCGGCCGGCGGTTCGACATCGCCCGTCCGCATGCCCCGGAACGGATACTGGTCGTCGGGGAGATCCCGTTCCTCGCCGCGGTCGTGGAACCAGTAGGCCTTGTCGAGTTCCTGGAGTTCGAGAACGGTGAGGTCGCGCACCCGTCCGGTCGTTTCGGTGCGCCGGTCGACGGTTGCGTCGTGGTGGACGACGAGGACGCCGTCGGCGGTCATTTGGAGATCCATCTCGAGGACGTCGGTGCCAGCGAGGGCTGCCTCGACGAAGGCGTACATCGTCGAGTGCGGGTAGGAGCGATCGCCGCCGCCGTGCGCTGCGACGACCGGCCGGTCGAGGGAGAGCAGATCGGCAACGGTCGACGCCTCGGGGGTGGGTATCTGCGAGACGGCGGTTGGCGCCTCTGTCGTTGTGGTGGTCGCAACGGTGGTCGTGGTCGACGGAGCCGTGGTCGTCTCGGGCGGTGCGGTCGTCGCCGTGTCGTCCGCTGCCGCCGTGTCTGCGGCGTCGGTGCCCGGCCCCTCGGGGGTGGTGGACTCGCCGCCACCGCCACAGGCCGACGTGAGCATGGCGAGAAGGAGAATCGCGAAAAGGCGTCGCATGACCGCAGCTTAGGAGGCACGCCCCAGTGGATCGAAACCGATGGTCATCCCCGCCGGTGGCGTCGCCCAGGATCGTGATTTCGGCTCAGAGCGCCAGATCGACGACGAGTGGTGCGTGGTCCGAGGGCCGCTCGTGGGCGCGCGCCGTTCGGTCCACCCACACGTCGATGGCGACGTCGGCGACGGCCGACGAGCAGAGTGCGAGGTCGATGCGAAGCCCGTGGTCCTTGTCGAACTGGCCGGGCCGATAGTTCCACCATGTGAACTCGGGGGTGTCGGGGTGGCGATCACGGGCGAGGTCGATGAACCCGAGTTCGAGCAGCCGTCGGACGGCATCGCGTTCGGGTGGGCTGGCGTGGGTTCGCCGTCGCCAGCGCGTCGGGTCGTAGACATCGCGGTCAGCGGGGGCGACGTTGATGTCGCCAGCCACGATCGAGCATCCCTCTGCGGCGTGGTGCTGCTGCAGTTCACCGCGGAGGCGTTCGAGCCAGACGAGCTTGTAGAGGTAGTGCGGGTCGTCGAGTGCGCGCCCGTTGGGAACGTAGACCGACCAGCACCGGACGCCTCCGCAGGTCGCAGCGACGAGGCGGGGCTCATCGAACGGGGCCGAGACCGAGCCACTGAAACCCCGTTGTACATCGTCGATGCCGACCCGACTGGCGATCGCAACGCCGTTCCAGTGGTCGACGCCGTGGTGGACGACGTCGTAGCCCGCCTTAGTGAAGGCATCGAACGGAAAGTCGTCGTCACCGCACTTGGTCTCCTGCAAGAGCACCACATCGGCCGCCCGCTCGGTCGACCAGGCGACGACCTGATCGATCCGGGTGCGGATCGAATTGATGTTCCACGTGGCGATCCGCATCCGAGCGGACCCTACGTGGGTTTTGGCTGACCGCCCGGTACGGCCCGACATGGGCACCCACATCGGTCGACTCCTGTGCCCGCACGCCGAGGGTCGTCACCGACTGCGGCTAGGTTGCGAACTGTGCAGGAGTACAAGCGCGACTTCATCGAGTTCATGGTCCGATCCGACGTGTTGACGTTCGGTGACTTCACCACGAAGTCCGGCCGCCGGACCCCGTTCTTCATCAACACGGGCCGCTACCGCACCGGCGAACAACTTGCGCAACTCGGTGCGTTCTTCGCCGCTGCGATCGATGAGTCATGGCCTGACGATGTCGACATTCTCTTCGGGCCGGCCTACAAGGGCATCCCGCTCGTCGCCACCGCCTCGATCGGCCTGGCCGCTCGAGGGCGCAACATCGGCTACCTGTTCAATCGCAAGGAGGCCAAAGACCATGGCGAGGGCGGCGTTCTTGTCGGGGCGCTGCCAGCCGACGGCGATCGGGTGCTGATCGTCGAGGATGTCACCACCGCAGGAACGTCGATCCGCGAGACGGTGCCGATCCTCCAGGCCCAGGCCGACGTCGACATCGTCGGCCTCATCGTCTCCGCCGATCGGCAGGAACGTGGTACTGGCGACCGGTCGGCACTCGCCCAGGTCGCCCAGGACTTTTCGATGACGACGCGAGCCATCGTCACCCTCGACGACATCGTCGATCACCTGCACAACCGCAAGGTCGACGGCGCCGTCGTGCTCGACGACGGCATGCTCGAACGCATCCACGCCTACCGGGAGCAGTACGGCGCATGACCGACGACACCGTCACGCTCGAGATCGCGGCACCGGACGACTGGCACGTCCACCTTCGCGACGACGAGATGCTCAGCGCCGTGACCCCCTACACGGCCAACGTGTTCCGGCACGCCGTCGTGATGCCCAACATCAACCCGCCCGTGACGTCGACGCAGGCGGCCGCCTCGTATCGAGCGCGCGTGTTGGCGGCTGCTGGCCCCGACGCTCGTCCCGACTTCACGCCGATGATGGTGCTGTATCTCAATGACCAGATCGTCGTCGACGACCTGCTCGCCGGGGCTGCCGACGGGATCGTCTTCGGCGCCAAGTACTACCCGGCCGGGGCCACCACCAACAGCGCCGCCGGCGGCAACGATCTGCTTGCGTTCAGCCCCGTGCTCGAAGCGATGGCAGGGGCAGGGATCCCGCTGCTCGTGCACGCCGAGTCGACCGACCCCAGCCTCGACATCTTCGATCGGGAGGCCGACTTCATCGAGCGGCAACTGCTGCCGGTCGTCGAACGGATTCCGGAGCTGCGGGTCACCGTTGAACACATCTCGACGAGGGCCGGACTCGACATCGTGAAAGACCACCCCCAGGTCGGTGGGTCGATCACGCCGCATCACCTCACGTGCGACCGCTCCGACCTGCTCGCCAACGGCATGCGACCGCACCTGTACTGCAAGCCGGTGATCAATTCCCGCGAGGAACGCATGGCGATTGCCGAGGCGGCGACATCAGGCAACCCGTCATTCTTCTTCGGCACGGATTCGGCCCCCCACCCTCTGAGTAAGAAGGAAGCGGAAAGGGTCGCGGCCGGCATCTTCAATGCGCCCTACGCGCTCGAGGTCGTCGCCGAACTGTTCTTCGAGATGGGCTGCCTCGATCGGCTGGAGGGCTTCGTCTCCCACCACGGCGCCGACCATTACGGCGTCGAGCGTTCGCCCGCGAAGATCCGGCTCACCCGTCGAGCCGACTCCGAGATCGATCCGCCCGAGGCGATGTTCACCGCCGACGGTACCGAGGTTCGGATCTTCGGCGCTGACGCTGCCCGCCGGTGGGCCTGGGAGGCGGTTTTGTGATTCCGGTCAAGGACGAGAACCCGACACTGCGCACGCCGTACGTGACCGGGTTGATGATCCTGATCTGTGTGGTCGTCTTCGTGTGGGTGCAGCCGTCAGCGACCAAGAGCTTCGATCTGCCATCGGAGCAGGAGACGATCGAAGACATCCGCTTCACCTACGAGCGGGCGGCGATTCCGTGCGAGCTCAGCGAGGGTCGCCCGCTGACTGCTGCGGAGATCGCCGCCACGGTCCAGGGTGGCGACACGGAGGCGTGCATCGATCGACTCGGCGGCGGTGGCATCAGCCCGTTCGCCGACAAGAACGTCTGGCTGTCGGTGCTCGTGTCGATGTTCCTGCATGCCGGTTGGCTGCATCTCTTCGGCAACATGCTTTTCCTCTGGATCTTCGGCAACAACGTCGAAGATCAGGTGGGGCGGTTCTCGTTCCTGCTGCTCTACCTCGTCTCCGGTGTGGTCGCGACCGCCGCCCACGTGCTCGCCCAGGTCGACTCGACGGTGCCGCTCGTCGGCGCATCGGGGGCGGTGGCCGGTGTCATGGGGGCCTACCTCGTGTGGTTCCCCTGGGCCCGGGTTCGCACGGTGATCTTCCTCGCGTTCATCCCGGTGTGGCCTCGAATTCCCGCCCTCGTGCTGCTGGCGTTCTGGCTGATCAGCCAGTTCTTCATCGGCAACGACGCCGGGATCGCCTGGGTCGCGCACGTCGCCGGTTTCGTGTTCGGCATGGTCACCGGCATCATCGCCCGAACCGACGATGGGTTCGAGCGCAGCCTGCAGGCGCAGTATCGACGCATGGCGAGGATTCGCTGACCAGGCGTTGGCCGGGTACTTCAAATCTGAAATAATGACGCCATGGCCGACACCAGCGTCCCTCGTTTCTCCGCGATCACCGACCACGGCGACGACGTCGACCGCTCCGACGAATGGGACCGCCTCCGCGCCCGGCACCTCCACGAGCACCGCCCGCCGAGTTCCGCTCGTGGCGTCCACCATCTCGCCCTGCTCTCCTCCGATGTCGAGCAGACGATCGCGTTCTACCAGGATCTGCTCGAATTCCCGTTGACGGAACTCTTCGAGAACCGTGACTACACGGGCAGCACCCACTTCTTCTTCGACATCGGCAACGGCAACCTCCTCGCCTTCTTCGACTTTCCCGGACTCGCCCTCGGCCCGTACGCCGAGGTGCTCGGATCGATGCATCACCTCGCGATCGCGGTCACGCCCGAGAAGCAGGCGTACCTCAAGCAGAAGTTGCACGACGCCGGCGTCGAGATCGTGTTCGAACACGAGTCGTCGATCTACTTCAACGGGCCCGATGGCGAACGTCTCGAACTGCTCGCCGATCCGCTCGGCGAGATGTACGGCGAGGACGTCAGCTGAATCTCCTGGTTCGGGTTCGGCGTTCGCCACCGAGCGGCTCACTCGGGTGGTGAAGCTTGCCTGATGCGGCCATGATGGCGGCTCACCGACCTCAGGGGATCACGCCATGGACACCAGCCGTCTGCAGTCATTGTTCGGACTCGAGGGCAAGCGTGCCGTCGTCACCGGTGGTAGCCGTGGCATCGGTTACATGATCGCCGACGGCCTGCTCGATGCAGGTGCCGACGTCATCATCTCGGCGCGCAAGGAGAACCAGGTCGCCGAAGCAGTCGAGTCGCTGTCGGCGAAAGGCAACATCGAGGGCATCCCGGCGGATCTGTCGACCGACGAAGGACTCGAGCACCTCGCCGCCGAGGTGGCCCAACGCTGGGACCGACTCGACATCCTCTGCAACAACGCCGGCGCTTCCTGGGGTGAGCCGATCGAGTCGTTCTCGCCCGGCGGCTGGGACAAGGTGATGAATGTCAACGTACGGGGCGTGTTCTTTCTCACGCAGAAGCTGCTGCCGTTACTCCGGGCTGGTGCCAACGCCGAGGACCCGAGCCGCATCATCAACACCGGATCGGTGAATGGTCTCACCCCGCCAGGTATGGACACCTTCTCGTACTCGTCGTCAAAGGCGGCGGTGCACATGCTGACCCGCCACCTCGGCAAGGAGTTGGCGTCGGATCACATCACGGTGAACGCCATTGCGCCGGGCCCGTTCGACTCGAACATGATGGCCTTCGCGCTCAACGACCCGAACTCTCGGGCCGCAATCGCGAGTGGCGTCCCGATGGGGCGGATCGGCATGCCCGACGACATGGCCGGTGTGGCGATCTATCTCGCCTCGGCGGCAGGCGCCTACGTCACCGGTGCGGTCGTGCCGGTCGGTGGCGGCTTGTCGACCATCACCGAGTAGCGGCTCGGCTCAGAGGTAGGTGCCCGTCTGGTCCGGCAGCGGTGAACCTCGGGGCGGCTGCGGCACACCCGGCTGCGGGCGGCCCCGCTGGAGGCGCAGGAGTTGTTGGGCGGCTGCCGCCTGCTGTTGGGCCATCGATGCCTGGAGTCCCTGGAGGAGGCCCTGCATCCATCCGACCAACTGGGCCTGAGCGACGCGGATCTCCGCCTCGGTGGGGATGCCCTCGTCGTCGCAGCAGGCCGTGAACTCCGACAGTTCGTCCATGAGGTCGGGGGAGAGGATGGCGCTGAGTTCTTCGACGGTCTCTCGGTGGATGCGCGCCAGCAGGTGGCGGCTCGCCTCGTCGGTGTCAGCCTGACGGACCTCGGCCATGAGGGTCTGCACCATCGTGCCGAGACGGATCAGCTTGGCCGGGTCCGACACCGTGGCCTGTTCCGGCTCGACGATCTCGGGTGTCTCCGGGGGCGGCGCTGCGTCACTCATGTCGTGATCGTTAGCTTAGGTCGACCGAGTTGATCATTGGAAGGAGCGCTCGCTGTTCGAGGTCCGCAAGGTCGGTGTCTCGGGCCACGACGGAAACGTTCATGTCGGTCGAGGTGGTCGACACATAGCTGACGATGTCCATCCCGTCGGTCTCGAAGACTCGACGTTCCCACCCGGGCGGCGCATCCGCCGGTGGCGCTGTGACCTCGAAGTCGTTCCCGGTGACCTCGAACGGGAGGTAGAACGTCAGCTCCTCGGGGTCGAATGGCCCGGCTCGGACCACGATGACCGTGCCGTCGTACATGTCGACATTGCGCCAGTAGGCCTCTTCGATGGCGTAGTAGTCGGCGGGCCAGGTCGGCAGGCGCATGTCAACCCACTCGACATCGTCGGTGGGGTCGATGTCGAAGATCGAATCTTCGAGTTCCGGGTCGTTGCGGTCGATCACCGTGACGTTGGTGTTGGTGAGGGTAAGGCGGTCGGTGTCGTCGAGACACGACAGGTCGAGCGCTGCGGTCGGGTCATCGACGAACGAACTCATCAGCTCCACTGCGCAGGGCCCCTCGTCGGCGTCGTGGCCCCGATCGGTGGCAAAGGCGAACGTGGCGTTCGGGAGCCGGGCGGCGAGCGCCTCCCCCCATTCGGGTGGCGTGATGGGGTCGAACGCGCCGGACATGACAAGCGTCGGTTGGGGCCAGTCGGCTGGTTCGTTCTCGATCGGGTCAGCCGTGCCGATCTCGGTCCAGGGTTGACAGGCCTTGATCAGGTCACCTCCGAGCAGGCCGGGCGGCAAGTTGATGCGGTCCCACATCGTCGTCTGTTGCTCAGCGAGCGCCCGGTCGGCTGGTGAGGTGAACGGCACTTCCTCACGGCACTGTGCACCGAGGTAGCCAGCGACATCGGAGGGGTCGGAGAAGCCGACCACGGCGAGCCGTTCGAGTCGGTCCCGATCGCCTGCTTCGAGGTCGATCAGCAAGTCGGGGATGAGCGAGGCGCCGTCGGCGCTGTAGAGAAGGCCGTGGAGGATGCTGAGCAAGTCGTCGCCGGCGAGGGTGAACGAGAAGCTCGACTGGTCGTCCCACGGCAGCGGAACGACTGCTGGTTCGATGTCGAGTCGGTCGACCCAGGCTTCGAGCGTCGCCACGGGGTCGGGAAGGAGTTCGTTGCAGCCGGGGTCGGCCTCGCAGGCGGCGAAGATCTCGAGCATCGCTTGTTCGAACGCCGCCGGTGTCGAGCCGATCAGGTTGTCCTCGATCGGGTACACCCCGGAGAGGATTGCGCTCCGCACGAATTCCGGATGGTCCCGCAGCACCGTCTGTGCGAGGCGGCTGCCGTAGCTGACGCCATAGAGGTTGACCTTGCGGTAGCCGAGCGCTCGAACAAGATCCACGAGGTCATCGGCGTGGACGGCGCTTCCGTAGGCCGACAGATCGAGGTCGGGTTGGCGCTGAATGCGTCGAGCGCAGACGGCGAGCGCCTCGTGGTAGTCGTCGCGAAGTTCGCGGTGCGGGGTCGCCTGCCCGAAGAACGCCGGGTCGAGTTCCCATGCCTCGGTGCACAGCGGCAGCGGGCTCGACTCGCCGGCCCCCCGTTGGTCGTAGATGATGACGTCGCGCTCAGCGATGAACGGCTCGACCAGCACGGTGTAGAGCCAGTTGGCGTCGGCAAGTACCGAACCGCCCGGCCCGCCATGCAGGTAGACGACGGCGTCGTCGGCGACGTTGCGCTCGGCGTTGAACCGGGCGAAGGCGATCTGGATGTCGTCGACGGCAGGGTCGTCGCTGGGCACGGTGATGCGTCCGCACTCGACCTCGATCTCGTCCTCGTCGAACGGGCAGTCACCCCAGCTGGGCTGCAGGGGGGTGGAACGCACCGGGCGACCGTCGGTCGGTGGTGTGTCGCCGAGTTCGAGCGACGGAAGGGCCGGGGCGTCGCCGGCATCGTTCGTGCCGCCCCCGTACCGCTCGGCGAGATCTTGCTGGCTGACGGACGAGCACGCAGCGGCGAGCAGTGAAAGAACCAGCAGCGAACCGGCGCTGCGGATGAGGGAGGATCGCCGACGCATGGGCTCCACACTACGAGGTGACGGTGACCCGTCTCGGTAGCCTTCTCTCCGTGATCTCTCGCGACGACCTGCGGAACGTGGCGATGATCGCCCACGTCGACCATGGCAAGACGACGCTCGTCGATGCCCTTTTGCGGCAGGCAGGCGCCTTCCGAGAGGGGGCCGAGATCCAGGACCGCGTCATGGACTCCATGGACCTCGAACGCGAGAAGGGCATCACGATCCTCGCCAAGAACACGGCGGTCCGGTACGGCGATCACAAGATCAACATCGTCGACACGCCCGGTCACGCCGACTTCGGCGGCGAGGTCGAACGGGCGCTCACCATGGTTGACGCCGTCGTCCTGCTCGTCGATGCCAGCGAAGGTCCGCTGCCCCAGACCCGCTTTGTGCTGCGCAAGGCCTTGGCACTCGAACTCCCGGTCATCCTTGTCATCAACAAGATCGACCGGCCCGACGCCCGGATCGCCGAGGTGGTCGACGAGGTCTACGAACTGTTCCTCGACCTGGATGCCGACGAGTCCGCCATCGATTTCCCGATCGTCTACACGATCGCCCGTGACGGCAAGGCCACGCTCGATCCCGACGTGCCGGGCACCGACATGGAGCCGCTCTTTCGCACGCTGCTCGACACCGTTCCCGCTCCGCGGCACGATCCCGATCATCCGATGCGGGCTTGGGTCACGAATCTCGATGCCTCGCCCTACGTCGGGCGTCTCGCCGTGTGCCGAGTCGAGCACGGCACGATCCGGAAAGGTCAGGCGATCGCCTGGTGTCGAGAGGACGGTTCGATCGAGTCCGCTCGTGTCGGCACGCTCACCGTCACCGAGGCACTCGACCAGGTCGATGTCGACGAGGCCGGGCCGGGCGAACTCATCGGTGTCTCCGGCATCGAGGACGTCACCATTGGCGACACGCTCGCCGACCGCGAGGATCCTCGTCCATTTCCGACGATCACTGTCGACGAACCAACCCTGTCGATGACGATCGGCACCAACACCTCACCACTCGCCGGCCAGGAGGGCGAGAAACTCACCGCCCGCCTCATCAAAAGCCGTCTCGACGCCGAACTCATCGGCAATGTGTCGATCCGGGTGCTGCCGACCGAACGTCCCGACGCCTGGGAGGTCCAAGGTCGTGGCGAACTGCAGCTGGCAGTTCTCGTCGAGACGATGCGGCGTGAGGGCTTCGAGCTCACGATCGGCAAGCCCGAGGTGCTGACTCAGGAGATCGACGGCACGCTCCACGAGCCGACCGAACGGCTCACCGTCGATGTCCCGGAGGAGCACGTCGGTGCCGTGACCCAACTCCTCGGCGCCCGGAAGGCCACGATGGAGAACATGGCGAACCACGGCACCGGTTGGGTCCGGCTCGACTATGTCGTTCCCGCCCGTGCGCTGATCGGCTTTCGAACGGAGTTCCTCACCGAGACCCGCGGTACCGGCATGCTCCACCACGTCTTCGAGGGCTGGACCCCGTGGGCGGGCGAGATCCGCACGCGAGATCGAGGCAGTGTCGTCGCCGACCGCACCGGTCAGTCGACCGGCTATGCCATCCAATCGCTACAGGAGCGCACGGCGCTCTACGTCGCTCCCGGCGAGCAGGTCTATGAGGGCATGGTCGTCGGGGAGAACTCTCGCAATGAGGACATGGACGTCAACATCTGCCGCGAGAAGGCCAAGACCAACATCCGCACACAGTCGTCCGACGACACCATCCGCCTCACCCCACCGAAAGTCTTCTCGCTCGAGCAGGCACTCGAGTCGATCGCCGACGACGAGTGTGTGGAGGTCACCCCCGAGACCGTCCGGATTCGCAAGACCGTGCTCGACGCCGGTGAACGGGCCCGCATTCTGAAGAAGCAGAAGCACCCGCGCGATTGAGCATCGTCAGTCGGGGAGCGAGGCCTTCCGAACAACTCGGGTGCCGGCAATCCGGTCATAGATACTTCGGCGTTCCGGGCGATCGTTGATCACCATGACCAGGGCCGCGATCGGAACGAGGATCGCGATGGCCTGGCCGATCACGGGCAGTGCGGCGAGGAAGCCGGGAATGCTCCTGAGTAATGCCTTGCCCAGCCCCGGTGGTGTGGTGGCACCGTCTTCGTGGGTGATCCGGAGGCCGAGCATCAATTTGCCCGGCGTGCCGCCGAGGAACGCGACCATCAACAAGGACACGACCGACATGGCGATGCCGATCACGACGAGTTGGCCCGGGATGGGCACACCGCTCCCGTCGCCGCCGGCATCGACGTCGTCGACGATGTCGCGCAGGTAATCGATCATGAACGGGATGACCACGACGACAGCGATGAGTCCGTCGATGATCGAGGCGAACACCCGGACCGTCGCGGCGGCGAACCGGTCGTTGTTCGGGTGGTGGGGATCCTGCCATCCCGGCGGTGCCGGGGTCGGGGCGGGTGACCACTCGGCGCCGTCCCAGTAGCGGATCGTGCCCTCGGGGTCGCCTTGGGCGTGGTACCAGCCGGGAGGTGTCGTCATGAGAGGTGGACCGGGAGGGATTTGAGGGAGTTGTTGAGATTCGACCGTTGGCGGGTGGGTGCGCCGGTTCGTTCGATCGACGGCCAGCGACGCAGCATTTCCTCGAAGAACACTCGTCCTTCGAGTCGGGCGAGATGCACGCCGAGGCAGAAGTGTGTCGCAATCCCAAACGACAGGTGTGGATTCGGATCTCGGGTCGTGTCGAACCGGTGGGGGTCCTCGAATACGGCAGGGTCGCGGTTGGCAGCGGTGTAAATCATCGCCACCTTGTCACCGGCGCTGATGGTCTGCCCTCCGAGTTCGGTATCGACCATCGCTGTGCGGCGGAAGTAGTGGAGCGGGTTCGCCCAACGGAGGATCTCCTCCACGGCTCGAGGGATTCCGCTCGGGTCGACTCGGAGCGCTGCGAGTTGGTCGGGGTGGTCGAGCAGGGCCAGGGTCCCCGACGAGAGCATCGTGCGAGTGGTGTCGTTGCCCGCAGTGACGAGCTGAACGAAAAAGCGAGCGAAGTCGACGTCGGTCATCAGGTGGCCGTCGAACTCCTCGCCGAGCAGCACATCGGTGAGATCCCCCTGGGGGCCTGACGCCCGTCGTCCGGCGGCGAACTGCATCGCGTACATCGCCATTTCGATGCTGGCGGAGCCGCGTTCTTGACCGTCGGAGACGTCGGGATCCTGGCTGCCACTGTTGCGTTCGGCCATCGCATGGATCGCCGGCCAATCCTCGGCCGGCAGGCCCATGATCTCGCCGAGGATCTGGCTCGGCAGGTGAGCGCAGACGTCGTGGACGAACTCGACGTCGGGCCCGGACTGGTCGGCGTGGTCGAAGATCCCGCGAACGACTTCGCGAACCCGGCCGTCGAGTTCGGCGATGACCCGCGCCTTGAACTCCGGCGCGACCGGCTTGCGGTACGCCGTGTGGCGAGGCGGATCCATCGCCAAGAGCATGTCGCGCATGGTCTCGAGCGCGACTGGGTCGAGATTCTCGACGACGACACCGCCTTCGGTCGCACTGAAGATCTCGCTGTGCTTGGCGACATGAACGACGTCGGCATGGCGGAGCACGGCCCAGTAGCCGGGTTCGTCGTCCATCTCGACCCACGTCACCGGCTCGGTCGCCCGAAGCGCGTCGAAGCGCGCATGAGGCGGCCCGTCGATGTAGGTGTCGGGATCAGCGATGAATCCGGCCACGTGGCTCAGCCCACCGAGCGCAGGTCGACCACGAAGACGAGCGTCTCGTTGGGTCCGATCACGCCACCGGCGCCGAACTGGCCGTAGCCCATGTCCGGCGGGATGGTGAGACGGCGTCGGCCACCGACCTTCATCCCCTCGACGCCCTGATCCCAACCCTGGATGACCTGGCTGGCACCGAGTCCGAACGAGAAGGTGTCGTTGCGGTTCCACGAGGCATCGAACTCCGCCTTCGTCGACCAACTCACGCCGACATAGTCGACGGTGACCTGCATTCCGGCGGTGGCCTCCATCCCGTCGCCGACGACGAGTTCGTCGATCACAAGTTCGGTCGGCGGGGGGCCGTCGGGGATGGTGATGTCGGGCTTGCGGTGAAGATCCATGGGCGGAAGTTACCGCCCGACTTGTGTGTGGTGCAGATCGACTGCGGCAATCCACCCCGTGTCGGTCGGAAAGCGTCGCTGCGCGCGAGAGCCACCGCTCTGCGTGGTGGATCGGCCCTGGTGAAGGTGCGGAAAAGAGACCTTGAGCGGCTACGGTCGAAGGTCGGTCGCAGACTGTGACCGCGATTCGAGACGAGGAGGCACCAGGTATGGCTACCGGTCGATCCAGCTTCGCGAAGCGCCAACGCGACATGGCCAAGAAGGCCAAGGCTGCGCAAAAGCGCGAGAAGAGGCTCGAAAAGACAGACGATGTCGACGAACTCGACGAGGAGCTGGACGAAGTGGACACCGGTCCGCGCCTCTCCAACGAGGAGATCATGGAGCGCGTCGCCGACCTGCATCGTCGCTACGACGACGGCGGGATGGATCTCGACACGTTCGACGAACTCAAGGCTGAGCTGATGGCTCAGATGGTCATCGACTGATCATCCCGGCCCGCTGCAGCGGGCCGGCTCAGCGGGTGCCTTCCAGCAACCCGCCGTCGAAAAGCGAAACAATTCCGTGTTCGGCGCGATCCTGTGCGAGCAGTGCGGCGTCGGGTGCGCGCCCGTCGAACCGCTGTGCGGCCTCGATGATCGCCGGGAGCAGTCGCGCATCGCTCGTGGTGTTGAGGAACAGACGCGGGTCGGCCAGCACGAACTCCACCGCTCGGCGCAGGGCGTCGCCCGGCGCCAGCGGCTCGTACCAACTGAAATGGGGATCGGTGTCGTCCCAGCGGCAGCGGGCGACCGACTTGATCGTCTGCAACGCGATACCTTCCGCATGACAATGCGTCGTGAGACGATCGACGTCGGCCACGTACTCAGGCTGCTCGGTCATGGCGTGCGACCACGGGAACAGCACCGAGGAAAATGGCGCCTCGGCCAGGCTCCGAAGATGCATCTTCGGGATGCGGAGACCGTGGCCGGTGACACCGACGTGACGCACGAGTCCTTCGTCACGGGCGGCAAAGAGAGCGGCGACTGCCCCGCCGTCACGGAACGCTGTTTGCCAGTCGTCCTCCTCGACGAGGCTGTGGAGCTGGATCAGATCAATGGTGTCGACCCCCATGCGTTCGAGCGAGCGCTCGAGTTCGGCGCGAGCATCGCCGGCGGTGCGGCCCCGGGTCTTCGTCGCCAGGAACACGTCGTCGCGGTGGCTTTGCAGGAAGTCGTGAAGGCGGATCTCGCTGTCGCCGTACATCGCTGCGGTGTCGATGTGATTGATGCCAGCTTCGGTGATCAGTTCAAGTGTGGCGTCGGCACGTCGCTGGCTCATTCCTCCGAGCGCCGCTGCGCCGAAGATCACGCGCGAACTTGTGTGGCCGGTGCGTCCGAACGGCAGGTACGGGAGGTCGGTCATGACGCTCCCAGGAGGGTGCGGATGGTCTGACGGAGTTCGGGAATCCCGGTTCCCTTCTCGGCACTCACCCAGGTGACGTCCGCCTTGGTGACACCGAGTTTCTCGGTGAGCTCGGTGCGACGCTTCTTCGACTTCGACGGCTTGACCTTGTCCGCCTTGGTGGCGACATAGGTGATCGGACGATCGAGCGAGTGCAGCCACTCGACCGTCTGGAGATCGAGTGAAGTCGGGCCGACCGCCCCGTCGATCAACAAGACGACCGAGACGAGGTTTTCTCGTTCCTCGATGTACTCGCTGAGCATCGTCGCCCACTTCTGCTGCTCGGCCTTGGAGACCTTGGCGAAGCCGTAGCCGGGGAGGTCCATCACCCAGCGTCCGGAGTTCTCCGGTGCCAGTTCGAAGGCGTTCATGAGGCGGGTCGCGCCCGGGGTCTTCGACGTCTTCGCCAGGTTCTTGCGCTGGGCGAGTGCATTGAGCAGGGAGGACTTGCCGACATTGCTGCGACCGACCAGGGCGACCTCGGCGTTGACGAACGGCAAGGCATCGATGTCGACATAGCTGCGCACGAACGACAGTGCGAGGGGACCGGTGGCCATCGGTCGACCGTACCGCGGTCGAGTCGTTTCCACCCGAAGGGTCTGGAGGTGGCCCGACCGCACGTCGTACGATCCGCCGCATGACGGATCTCCACGGACGCACCGTGCTCATCACCGGCGGCAACGGCGGCATCGGCCTCGGCATCGGTCGTGCCTGTGCTCGAGCCGGCGCCAACATCATCGTGTGGGGCCGCAACCCTGACAAGAACGCGGAAGCCGAGGCCGGTCTCCGCGCGCTCGGCGTGGAGGCCCATGCCCTCGTCGTCGATGCCTCTGACGAGAACGCTGTCGATGCCGGCTTCCGTAAGTCGGTTGAACTCGCTGGCGGTCGCATCGATTCGGTGTTCGCGAACGCCGGTGTCGGTGGTGACGGCTCCCGTTTTCCCGCCACCACGCTCGACGAGTGGCGACGAGTCATGACCACCAATCTCGACGGGGTGTTTCTGCTGTTCCGTGCCGCCGCCAACCACATGATCGACAACGGCGAGGGCGGTGCGCTTGTCGCAACGTCCTCCACCTCTGCCATCCATGGCGCGGCGGGCAATGAGGCCTACGGCACCAGCAAGACCGCCCTTCTCGGGTTCTGTCGGGCGCTCGCAGTGAACCTCGCCCGCCACCAGATCCGAGTCAATGCCTTGCTTCCCGGTTGGACGATCACCGAACTGGCCCAGTTCGGCTATGCCAACGACCGGTTCCGCGAGGCGACCCTTCGCCGCACACCCGTTCGCCGGTGGGCCGATCCCGACGAGATGGGGGCCGCCGGCGTGTTCCTCGCCGACCCGACGGCGACGTACCACACCGGTGATTCCATCGTCGTCGACGGCGGTTACACGATCTTCTGATCGGAGGCTCGACTGCGTTCGCCGCAGCGCTCGGCCGGGTCTAGATGGCGGCGAATCCCTTTTCGAGGTCGGCGATGATGTCGTCGATGTGTTCGATGCCGACGCTGAGTCGGATGAGGCCGGGCGACACGCCCGCAGTCGCCTGCTCGTCCTCGGTGAGCTGGGAGTGGGTGGTCGACGCCGGATGGATGACCAGACTGCGGACATCGCCGATGTTGGCGACGTGGCTGTGCAACTCGAGTGCTTCGACGAAGGCCTTCCCGGCGTCGAGACCGCCTTTGAGGACGAATGACGGAATGGCGCCGTAGCCCCTGCCGCCGAAGAGTTCGGTGGCCCGCTCGTGCCAGGGGCTGTCGGGCAGGCCGGCGTAGTTGACCGATTCGACCTCGTCTCGGCCGGAGAGGTACTCGGCGACCTTTTGTGCGTTCTCCACGTGACGCTCCATCCGGAGGCTGAGGGTCTCGAGACCTTGGAGGAACATGAAGGCGTTGAACGGTGTGGTGGCGGCGCCGAGGTCACGCAGGATCTGGACGCGGGCTTTGATGATGAAGGCACCGTGCCCGAGGGCGGGCCAGTAGGCGAGGCCGTGGTAGCTCGGATCGGGCTCGGTGAAGTTCGGGAACGTGCCGTTGCCGAAGTCGAATGTCCCACCGTCGATGATCACGCCGCCGATCGAGGTGCCGTGACCGCCGATGTACTTGGTGGCGGAGTGCACGACGATGTCGGCGCCGTGCTCGATCGGGCGGCAGAGGTACGGGGTGGCGGCGGTGTTGTCGACGATGAGTGGCACGCCGTGCCGGTGGGCGATGTCGGCGATGCCGGCAATGTCGATGACGTTGTTCTTCGGGTTGGGGAGGGTCTCGCCGAAGAAGGCCTTGGTGTTGTCCTGCACCGCCGCCGACCAGGCATCGAGATCGTCGGGATCGTCGACGAACGAGACGGTGATACCCATCTTGGGGAGGGTGTAGTGGAGCAGGTTGAAGGTGCCGCCGTACAGGGCTGCGGAGGCGACGATGTGGTCGCCGGATTCGCAGATCGTCAAGATGGCAAGCGTCTCAGCGGCCTGGCCGGACGCAACGGCAAGCGCACCGGGAATGCCGACGGCCGTCTCGGTGCCGCCTTCGAGCGCCGACATCCGAGCCTCGAAGACGCCCTGGGTGGGGTTCATGATCCGGGTGTAGATGTTGCCCATCTCGGCGAGGGCGAAAAGGTTCGCCGCGTGCTCGGTGCTGTTGAACGTGAACGACGTCGTTTGGTAGATCGGCACGGCTCGGGCGTTGGTGGCGCCATCGGGCTCTTGTCCGGCGTGGATCTGGGCGGTCTCGAACTTCCAGGTATCGGGCATGGGCGAGACGGTAGCCAGCAAAACATGACACGACCACTCGGATTTCAATACTTTTCCTAAAAATTGTCTGCCAATGGCTAAATTGCTGGCCGGATCGACGCAGGTGCCGCCGCCCTCGGCGTTCCGGCGGGCAGCATGGTCCGATGGTCCGGAGAAATGTCGTCGTGATCGCTGCGGTCGTCATCGTGGTATCGGTGGCCGCCATCGTCGCCACCGAGTTGACCGCCGATCCCTCGGCCGAAGGCCCAGCGGCAACGACAACGACCACGACCTCGTCCACCACCACAACAACGTCCACCACCACAACAACGTCCACCACCACCACGACGACCCTTCGACCCGACGTCGAGCGAATCGAACTGGAACTCGATCGACTCGGCCTCGACGGCCAGGCACGAGAGGTGCTGATGTTCGGTGCCGGTGGCCCTGAGGTTGAACGGCAACTCGCAGAACAGCTCGGCACGACGTGTGTCGGAGGCGTCTTCGTGGCCGGCACAGCCGGCAACTGGTCGCCGCGCAATTCGCTCGACGCCGCGACCGAGGCCATCACGGCCATTGCGACGGCGTCGGCCGCCTGCCCGACACCGCCGCTCATCGCGACCGACGCCGAGGCCGGCAGCCGCGTGCTGAAGGTGCCGGTGACGCCGTTGCCGAGCCCGGCCACGCTCGAGGCAAATCACCTGGCCGACCCCGGCACCACCTCGATCGCCCTGGCTCCGGCTGCCGAAGCCTTCGCCGCCGAACTCGCGTCGATTGGCGTGCACGTCAACTTTGGTGTTGTCGCCGATGTCGATGTGGGCCCGGGCACCTACATGGACCGCCAGGGCCGCTCGTTCGGGGCCGACCCGGCAGTCGTTGCTGCGATCACCGGGACGATGGTCGAAGGCCACTGTGCCGCTGGTGTCGCCGCCACGCTCAAGCACTTCCCCAACCAGGGGTCGACGGTGGAGGACCCCCATCGACTCGACTCGTTCTCGATCAATGATCTCGACGCCTGGGCCTCGTTCGGTGCACTGCCCTATGTCGAGACACGGGCACCGCTGGTGATGACCGGTCATATCCGCTACGAGGGGGTCGACAACGGCACCCCCGCGAGCCTCTCCGGCGTGATCACCTCGTGGCTTCGCGATGACCTCGCCTACGACGGTGTGATCGTCACCGACGACATGCACGTCATGCGAGGGGTCGGCAGCGATCTCACTCCGGCCGAACGAGCGATCGCCGCACTTCGTGCGGGTGCCGATCTGGCGCTTTTCGTGGGGGCCGATGATGCCGCGGACATCGTTGCCGGACTCGTCGCCGAAGCCAGTGTCGACCCTGCGTTTGCCGATCGGATTGCTGAATCAGCCGCTCGTGTGCTCCGACTGAAGGGCGCCCTCGGCCTCATCCCCGGCGCATCGGCAAGCTGGTTCGACTGGTGCGGAGCGCCCGACGCGTCCGACTGAAACTCGGCGGCTCTGCGGAGGGCCGCCGAGAAACTCCGAGGGTGTACGGTTCGCAGCGTTCGTCGCCACAGGAGGAAGGGTCATGGGTTCATTGGACGGCAAGGTCGCACTCGTCACAGGCTCGTCGAGCGGTATCGGCGAGGCATCGGCTCATGCCCTTGCCGTCGCAGGGGCGAACGTCGTCGTGAACTCGTCCTCGTCGGTCGAGGCGGGTCGGGCCGTCGCAGCGGCGCTGGCGACCGACGGGCACTACATCCAGGGCGACATCTCCGACGAGACACAGTGTCAGGCGCTCGTCGAGGGCACGATCGAGCGTTTCGGCAGACTCGACATCCTCGTCAACAACGCCGGCTGGACCACCCGGGTCGATCACGCCGATCACGCAGCGCTCACCAACGAGATCCTCTTCAAGACGATCGAGGTCAATGTCTACGGCACCTGGTGGATGTGCAAGGCCGCGATGCCGCACCTGAAGAGCACCGAGGGCTGCATCGTCAACGTCACCTCCATCGCCGGTCTGCGGCCAATGGGGTCGTCCCTTGCGTACGGCATGGCCAAAGCTGCGCTCAACGCACTCACCGAGGACCTCGCCAAGTTCCACGGTCCGGTCCGGTGCAACGCCGTCGCCCCTGGCCTGGTCGCTACGCCATGGACCTCCGAGTGGGGTGACCTTCACACGAGCATCGCCGCGATCTCGCCGGCTGGGCGGTCGGCAACGCCGGAAGACTGTGCCATGGCGGTGATGGCGTGCGTGACCAACACCTACATGAGCGGCACGATTCTCAAGGTCGACGGCGGCACGACCCTGGCGCTCTAACGCTCAGCGGCGGGTCATCGCTCCGCAGCGAGGGCGAGCGCGGCGAGGGTGGCCTCCATGGTCTCCCGGTTCCGTGCGTCGCGGTCCTCGATACCGGACATCTTCGGACCCATCGCCTTGACCTCCTCGGGGCGCAGGTCGAGGGTGTGCTCGGTGACTCGCGTACCGCCGTCGATCGGCTCGAATTCGTAGCGCCACTTCGAGAAGACGAAGTCGCCGACTTTGGCGTCGAAGGCGAAAACCTGGCCGCGTTCAGCTTCGGTGACGCGGCCCTCGGTTTGCCACTCGAACTCATCATGGACGTTGTCGCCGATCCACTCGGCTCCTACGACCGGGCTGTCGAATCCGTCCTTCCAGGTGCATGCCGTGTTCTCCGGCGACCACTCACCCATGCGGGTGATGTCGGCGATCAGGTCGTAGATCGCACCGGAATCGGCGGCGATGTCTCGGGTCACGGAAACGGTCCATTCGCTCATGGCCGGGACCGTAGCCGTCCGGCGCTCCAAGGTGTGAGGCGTGCATCGCCGTCACCTCGAACGAGTATGTGACGAGCGAGGTGCCGACCCCGGACGCGGAGACGGAAGCGGCACTGCCGCTTCCGTCCCGGGGTTGGAGGGGGGTTGGAGAGGGGGTTAATCAGCGGTTCCGGCCGGGCGGGTCGATCGGCATCGGCGGGCGAGGGGGATCGACCGGGTGGGGCGGGTCGATCGGCGTCGGCAGGTCGAGCTCGCTCGGCGGCGGAAGCTCGTCGAGGCTGTTCCCGGGATAGAGGAGGCCGAGGCCGTGGCCGTTGCCGTTGCCGTTCCCG
>Ga0255772_10000332_pt1 | contig 45949 bp, 34 predicted proteins | sample 071ome_34_FD_179970 | JGI IMG/M metagenome (GOLD analysis project Ga0255772, IMG submission 179970) | Coastal salt marsh microbial communities from the Groves Creek Marsh, Skidaway Island, Georgia - 071411BT metaG (version 2) | ecosystem: Environmental > Aquatic > Marine > Intertidal zone >...
TTCTCCCAAGCACGAATCGTATGAGTACTAATGTCTGCCATTCTGGCTACTGAACTGATGGAATACATACCTGCACCTGTATAAATAACTGTCTAATCTATGCCTAACTAATGTGTCTACATATGGACAACTATTTATACGCCGCCAACGAATAAACAGATGAGTTACTTATTCGAGGACGGCTATGGATATTAGCACAAATTTTTTAACCGACTTTGAAGACACCCTGGAAGCGTATAAGGATTACTTATCCCGTTTTCCAGTATGGTCACGACAAACCGAAACCAATGCATTTCAATTATTTCATGCGCTGAAAGAACTGGCGTATGCAACATTGCCTGTAGATGCCCAGCAACGTATTTACGCGGCCAATGAAAATTCAGAGGAGGAACCATACTTCAGACACTGCTACGCAATTATTGCCCAGCTGAACCAACATATTCAGGCGCTCCTAACTCAACAAGTTAATGGGTCTGGAAGTGCAGAAACGAGCAAAGCGTTGATTCTATCGAGAGGGTTATGCACCGCTCTGACAGACCTAAGAGATAAGATACTGGCCCATAATTTAAGACTGGTATTCAAGATTGTTTACACCCTGAACAGCAATCGTAAATTGTCCATCCCTAACTCAGACATGATCAATGAAGGCAGCCTCGGATTGATGCGAGCGATGGACAGCTTTCGACCAGAGCTGGGGCACAAGTTTTCAACCTACGCCTATCAGTGGATTGAAGCTTACAGCCGCAGAGCCATATCAAATTATCGTTCACTCATTAAAGTGCCTCATTACCTCAGCACCATTCGAACAAAAGTCCACGGCATCATTGAAAAACACAAACACATTTATAGAGCGCCGCCAACGCTGGAATTTGTCTCAAAATCAGCCAAGATTCCTGAATCCAAAGTGGAAGAAATTTTAACCATTCAGGACTTCACAGAGTCGCTTGAGGCACCTTGTACACCAGACTCCAATTTACCCTTGAGCGAGGTAATCACAAACCAGCATGACAACCATGAAGGGTTAATCAGGGATAACTTCAACCAGTTTTATATTAGGGAAGCAATGAAGCCCTTGTCCGACCGGCAAAAGACCATTATTTCGATGAGATTCGGATTGGATAAATATGATGCCCTGACTCGGGCGGTGATAGCAAATCAAATGAATCTGAGCCAGGAACGTATTCGTCAGATAGAAAAAGAATCCCTTGAAATCATCAAACTGCAACTGATTGATCTGGGTTACGCCGACTCTGTTTATAACACATCTTGAGTCGGCGGATAGTGGCCTATTTATCCGAAACCATCTCACAGGCCATTCTGCCAAGCGCACGAATGGCATTTTTCACATCGTCCGTCCAGGGAACAGCACAACTAATACGTAAGTAATTTTTGAAGTGATCTGTGCCAGAAAATACTTCACCCGGCACGATAGTCACGCCCGCCATTAAAGCCCGTTCCTGAAGGGCTACGACATTGACCATTTCCGGTAGGCAGACCCAAAGAATGAAGCCACCACGAGGCTCAGATATCAGAGTACCCTCCGGGAAATTACACTTGATCAGTTGCTTGAAGTTATACACATTCTCTTGATAAGCAGTTCGAACCGTTCTTAAGTGCCGATCATAGTGTCCACCTTCCAGATAGGCGTTTAATGCAAACTGGGATAGGCTGGCTGCGGAGAAGGTATTAAAAGTTTGCAGCCACTCCAGTTTATCTCGATAACGCCCCGGTACAGTCCATCCAACCCTTAACCCCGGCGCAATGGTCTTTGAGAAGGACGAACAGTAAATGACTCGCCCATCCACATCGAGCGCCTTGATGGAGTGGGTTTTCTCACCTTCAAAACCAAGATCACCGTAGATATCGTCTTCAATGATGGGGACATCGTAGACTTTACACAGCTGATAAATCTGTTTCTGTTTAAACAACGGAATGGATGCTCCCGTTGGATTACTGTGGCGACAAGTCAAGGCGACAGCCTTCACATCCCACTGCTGCAACGCCAACTTCAAGGCTTCAAAACTGATGCCTTCAACCGGGTCAGTAGGAATCTCAATCAACTTCAGACCCAATACATCCGCCAACTGATAGAAACCGTAATAACAAGGCGATTCTACCGCGACAATATCCCCCAGCTGGGTGGTCGCTCTTAATGCGATATTCAAAGCTTCAGAGCAGCCATTGGTGACAATCACATCTTCTGCAGAACAACGTACATTACTGTAACGCATACGACGAGCGATCTGGGCACGTAACGGCTCATGCCCCGGTGTGAATTGATAACTGAATACTTCCCGACTATTAAATCGAGTTACCTTCTGAATATAGGTTTGTAGAGGTTTGGCAGGTATAAAGGCCAGATCAGGGATCGCTGCGCCTAAATTCACCATGTCTGTACGATTACAGTGACTCAGCATCTGCTGAATCATATCGCTTTTACAGCAGATGGTGGGTTCCGAACCTGAAGACATTGGGGGAGGCGCTACCGGTTCATTGGCCCCCTCACGCACAAAATAGCCTGCTTGAGGTTTAGCGATCAGAAAGCCCTGATCTTCCAACAAAGCATACGCCTGAGTCACCGTAGAAATACTCACACTTCGCTGCTTGCTGAGTTTTCGAACACTGGGTACTTTCTGACCAGACACATACAGACCGTTCTGAATATCCTCAGCGATCTCACCTGCCACCTGTTGATATAAGGTGCCTTTATCAAGAACCTTCTCTGCACTTTGAGGCATTACTGTAACCCTTAAATCAAATTAAAAACTAACATAAGCAGCACAGTAAATTTCCTACAGAGAGTAAGAGATTATCGGCGAAAACCAATAAATATGGACTTCCTCTGACCTAAACTGCCAACTGTCATCAAGTGTAACCCTAGAATTCTAAACACAAACAGTACAGTTTAGTAAAAATAAAGGAGTACAGTTCAAAAAATTTTGGCAACTGTTCTGCTTTCTTAAATCTGTATTGCCTCTAACTGTCATTGTTTACTTTACAGACAATAGTTCTCCATAAAGAAAAAACAAAACCCATGGGAAGGCCGTGTAAAAACGTCACGAGAGAAACTTAATCAAGGCAAGAATTTGCGAGAGAGCGCAGTTTATATTTGATAAATGAGCATTTTGAGCAAATTTTTAACGCCGAATAAGTAATCGCAGTAGTTTTGACACGACCTTCCAAAGGAGGGCATCTCATGGACTTACTATCAAGACCAACCTTTAAAAACATCGCATCCTCCGAGGAACAGATGCTAGCTAAACAACAGTCAAGTACTCATCAGTACTCTGCCACACATCAGGCATCTCAAATTAAAGGCATTGCCAAAGGATTGGTCGCAGTCGCTTTATTCAGTCTGACAGTACCCATGACCAAGGTCGCTCTTACGGGTTTCAGTCCTGAGGCCATTGCTGCCATTCGTGTCTTTATTGCCGGATTATTCAGCTTGTTTCTGATCGGTAAACTGTCCGCTCGCATTCCTACGATAAAAGAAACTGTCGGGCTTATTCTGGCAGGCTTGGGGATCTGCGTAGGTTTTCCGTATGGCATCAGTCTGACGTTAATGCATACCAGTGCCATAGAAATGGGCGTAGCGCTAGCGGCACTGCCTTTGCTAACGGCCATCATTGCCGTTTTTATTAGCAAGGAACGCCATAATCTGGGCTTCTGGATAAGTGTCTTTGCCGGCTTTGGTTTACTCGCACACTACTTTAGTAATGGTCTTTCGGTGGACATGCCGTTCGCTTTGTTAGTGACCTTAATTTCCTCTGCCTTCGGTTATGCAATCGGCGGTCATGTAGCAAAGACTCTTGGCGGCTGGCAGACCATCTGCTGGATGATGATTTTCTATCTTCCGATATCCGCGTTTAGTTTTGGATACTATGCACCGGCCGGCTTTCAATGGAATCTTGAAGCCGCGTTAGCTCTGGTATACCTGGGTCTGATCAGCCAATGGCTAGGCTTCCACTTCTGGTACGACGGCATGGCGAAAGCAGGCATTGGCCGCATCAGCCAACTGCAACTATTACAACCGTTCATGACGCTGGTGTTTGCAGCCGTAATACTAGGCGAAGCATTGCTCTGGAGTCAGTTAGGGTATGTGCTTCTGATTGCTTTGATTGTTTTCAGTGCTTTGAGATTCAGATAGGACAATGAAGTTCAGATTACACGAAGAATTACTTTCCCTGTATTCCCACTGAGGAAAGTTTGACCAGCCAGGTCTCTTCTGGCTGGTCTTTTTTAACGTCATGCAACACAAAGTTAATTATTTTTAACTAACCCTACAGTGTTAAACAGCGTACACTTGCTCCTTTTTTAAGATGTACGGGTTTAACACATGACAGCTTTACCAGTGATTGTCGGCATGGGCGGCATCAATGCCTCAGGTAGAACGTCCTTTCATCAAGGCTTCAGACGCATCATTCTTGATCACTTAGCGGATAAAGAAAAACAGGAAACCTATCTAGGACTGGCCTGTTTAATGAATTTAGTACGCTATGAAGATGGCCAGCTGCTGGACCAGGACAATCAGGTTATTCCCGAAGACACCATCGAATCCCGTTTTGGCCAGCAGATTCTGGATGGCACTTTAATTCGTAAGATCGAGAAAGAGCACTTTGATCCAGACGCAACACCTTGGCATCAGAAGATGACCTTGTCGCCCTCTGATCAAAACTTCAGTTTTCTCGTAAAGCGTAAAGATCTTCCAAATCCTTTGCCGGAAAGCTGGCATGTCTCCGAGGCCTCAGAAGAATGCCAGTGCAATGTCACAGTACAAGGAGCACTTGAAGTACTTCACCCATCCACCCTTGACAACCCAATTAAAGCCGCCGGTCAATTACCTACTGGCTTTGATCCAGCAAAGCTGTACAACAGTCACCATCAACCTCGTGGTCTGCAAAATGTCATCTTCGGAGCCACCGATGCCATTAAATCCACCGGTTTAGACTGGCAAGACATTCTTAACAAAGTAAACCCGGATCAAATCGGTACCTATTCGAGTTCTACGCAAGGCCAGTTACACGCAGAAGGCTTAGGTGACGCAATGCAAGCCCGTTTGAAAGGTAAGCGCGTTGGCTCTAAAAATGTGGCCATGAGTTTGAATACTGCCCCGAGTGATTTCATTAACGCTTATGTAACCGGCAGTGTCGGTTCGACCATCAGTACCACAGGGGCTTGTGCCAGTTTCTTATACAATCTGAAAACAGCCGTCCATGATATCCAAAGTGGAAAGATTCGCGCCGCCATCGTCGGAAATTCCGACGCCTTGATTACGCCAGAATCAGCGGAAGGCTTTGGTAATATGGGGGCACTGGCCAACGAAAAATACCTGAAGATGATCGATAAAACCGAGTCAGTGGATTATCGAAGAACCAGTCGTCCGTTCGGCAACAACTGCGGTTTTACCTTAGGTGAAGGGGCGCAGTACTTTGTGTTGATGGACGATGCGCTGGCCGTTGAACTGGGCGCTGATATCTTAGGCTCAGTGGCCGATGTCTTTGTGAATGCCGATGGTGTGAAAAAGTCCGTCACGTCACCGGGACCAGGCAACTACATCTCAATGGCCAAGGCTGTGGCACTGGCCACAAAAGTGGTCGGTAAAGAAACCGTACAACAGCACAGTTTTGTCTTGGCTCATGGCTCCAGTACCCCTCAAAACCGAGTCACGGAATCCCACATTTTCCACACGGTTGCCGAGACCTTCAACATTGAGAACTGGCCGGTGGCTGCACCGAAAGCGTACCTTGGCCATTCACTCGGCCCTGCCAGCGGCGATCAACTAGCCTGGGCACTGGGGGTATTCGCTCATAATGTAATGCCTGGCATCAACACCATTGAAGCAGTCGCCGAGGATGTCTTTGACCAGCATCTGAATATCGCAACAGAACATTACCCATGCGATCCCCAAAAAGTCGCCTTCATTAACTCCAAGGGCTTTGGTGGCAACAACGCCACAGGTGTGGTTCTGTCTCCAGATCTAACCCTTGAGATGATGACCAAGCGTCATGGCGAAGCTGCGATGTCCAGCTATCGAGAGAAGCATGCTCAGGTTAAATCCAATCAAGCAAGCTATCGAGATCAGGCCAACACAGCCCAGTTCGATCTGCTCTACCGTTACGGACAGGACATGATTGACGAAAAAGAAATCAAAATCACCCAGAATTCATTGACGCTACCGGGCTACAAAAACGCGATCTCGTTGGAATTAGAGAATCCATTTGAGGATATGTGTTAATCACCGGATGTTAGTGAACCTAAGCTCCGACTGAACGTAAAAAAAGACCGGCCAATATGGCCGGTCTTTTTGTTTCATCGAAAACAAGTCACCTGATTTTTACCTAGTTCTTTAGCCCGATACATAGCTCGATCCGCCTGCACAATCAGACTCTCATCGGAATGTTCATACCACTGGGCAATGCCGAACGAAGCCGTCACTTTCAGGACCGGTTTATGATCCGGCACATCAAAGGTTGCGCCTTCAATTTCCTCTTTTAAGCGCTGGGCAAGCCCTTCTGCATCCTGGGCTGTGGTGTTAGGCATCACTAAAACAAACTCTTCGCCACCAATACGACCACACATATCAGTGCTTCGACAGTGTTTCATCACGGCATCAGCGGCGGCTCGAATCACCCGATCACCGACATCATGACCATAGGTGTCATTAACTTTTTTGAAATTATCCAAATCAAACAGAATGACCGTAAACGGTGTCCGATAACGCAGTGCTAATCGGCGACTGCCTTCATACTTTTCCATAATGGCTCGGCGATTAAACAGTCCCGTCAGCTCATCGGTATACGCCAGCTTGCGTACCTCTTCTTCGGTCTTATGGCGACGGGCGACTTCTTGCTTCAGGCGTCGATTCAAGGCAGTCAGATATATAGCCACCGAAATAGCGATGATAGCCAACAGAGTCACCAAACCGATGCCATACACCAAACGGGTATCCATAGGAGTAGTCGGCTTAAACACAAACCCTTCCAGATGATCGAGATCTTCAGGTTTCGCGAATTTTTGCTTCACAAACACCTCAGACATTTGTCTGAATCGATCGGGATGAATGTGCCCTACATCAACAATATCGGACTTCACATACTCTCGAATGGTATTAGCTTCGTATCGTAAATGGTTCAGGGATTTAGAAGAATCATACTGCTCTTTAATGATTCGAATGATCTCTTCAGGATGTTCTAAAGCATAACGCCATCCTTCGATGGAGGCATCCCTAAATGCGGTGATACGATCTTCTCCTCGCTTCAGTTGAGCCTCAGAGGTGAACAAAATATCGCTGTAGAAATTCACCCCATAATCCTTCGGGCTCAGGGTGCGATATCGGATACCACGCTCTTCAAGAAAGTAAGGTTCATTGGTCATGTAAGCATTGAAAGCATCCGTTTTACCGTCAATCAAGTCCTGCAAATTATATGAACTTTCTATGATGTTAGGCACATGAATATCGAGACTGGCTTTGTTGATCATGGCCAGTAAATCGGCATCCATCCCGCTCTTCACCATCATCACACGCTTATCCGCCAAATCCATCGGATAACGAATATTACTGTCAGCAAGCGTGATTAAAGCCGAAGGTGAATACTGGTAAATGGCCGCCAAAGCCAACAGGGGTTCACCCTTAAGACGCGATAACACCACTTCACTGTTACCTTCAGCAAAGTCAGCTCGCCCTTCCAACACTTCGGTTACTGGCTGGCGATCGGGGCTCCCAGCCAGAATGGTGACGTCAAAACCGGCCTCTTCATATAAGCCTTTATGCTTGGCAGCATAGTAACCTGCAAATTGAAACTGATGATGCCAGCGTAACTGCAAAGTGACAGGCTCTATCGAATCTACCAGCGCATATGCACGCATCGAGCACAGAACACATAACAGACTAAAAAGCACCGAGATAACGGAAGAAATCCGCTTCATAAAACTTCCAGACAAATTAAATACATAGCTCTATTATGGATTAGTTATAGCAAGACATTAAGCCCCTCGCAAAAATCATGACAAAACGTACTGTTCAGTGAAGCAAGGTGATGACAACCTTCGGGAGCCGGATAAGCTCATGATTGACAGTCTTTTCTTTGTTCCGGTACATTACCTGAGCCTATATTTACACTGTATAGATAATTCACCGCATATTGCTCTTCTGCATTACTCATTCTTGTTGCAAAGGTGTCAGAATGGAAATGAATAACGAATTGAAAAGCCTGAAAGTAGAAATCAAAGACCACATCGCGCACGTCATTTTGAATCGCCCTGACGCACTAAATTCAATGAACATCGATTTCTGGCGCGAATTCCATGACGTCATTGCACAGATTGACGCGCAAGCGGAAGCTCGCGTGATCGTTCTCTCCTCGACAGGAAAACATTTCTGTGCCGGGATGGATCTGGCCGTATTCAGTAACCCCAAAGCACTACCAAACAAAGGTGATCCGGCACGTATGGCAGAAAACCTCCGTCGCCTGGTGCTGGATCTACAAGAAGTATTCAACGTGCTGGAAAAAGCCAGAATGCCAGTATTATCAGCGATTCAAGGCGGTTGTATTGGTGGCGCAGTCGATATGATTTGTGCGACGGACAGTCGTTATTGCACCAAAGATGCGTTCTTTACCATCAAGGAAACTCAGATTGGCATGACCGCAGATTTGGGGACACTGCAGCGCTTCCCGAAACTGGTTCCCGAGGGCATCGCTCGCGAGCTTGCCTACACAGGCCGTAAATTCTCCGCTCAGGAAGCCAAAGAAATGGGCTTCGTTAACCGCGTGTTTGAATCACAAAAGGCATTACTGGAGGGCGTTATGAAGATTGCCCACCAAATTGCAGAGCAGTCACCTATGGCGGTGGCCGGTTGTAAGGAGATGATCAACTTTAGCCGCGACCATTCCTTAGAAGACAGCCTGAAATATATGGCTACATGGCAATCCGGTATGTTCCGCCCGAATGACATGATGAAAAGCTTTGCAGCCAGCGCTCAGAAAAAACCGGCTGATTTCGAGCCTATCTTGCCGAAAAAGCCACTGTTTGCTGATCTATAAAAAGAGCAATAAAACAAGCCCAAAAAATATTTCACACAGTGGTGAAATTTTACTTCCCTCGGCCATAATTCTGGAGTTAAATCCGATAACTATTAACTGCATGAGATTACGGCCGTGTACATCGGATTCATCATCAACGACTGGGCAGATATTGAGCCTGGTAAAAGCTCTACACTTACCATTATTCAAGAGTGTTTACTTCGTAAACATAAGGTCGCAGTACTTTATCCTCAGAACCTGACCGTTCGGGAAAACGTCGTTCATGGATTTGTAAAAATCATTTCGGCAATGGATAAAATCCCTGACAAAGTAGATAGCTTTTATAAACGAATCTGTTTTGAAGAAAAGATGGTGCCGCTGCATGCATTTGATGCTCTGTTTATTCGTAAAGATCCACCTCTTGATCCGATTCTTTTGAACTTCCTGGATTCCATCAAGAATGAAACCGTTGTGTTGAACGATGTGGATGGACTGCGCAAAGCCAGTAATAAGCTGTATACCACGACCTTTCATGATCCTAACCATACGTTCTTGCCGATCACTCATGTATCGAAGAACAAAGACTATCTGAAACGCGTGGTTCAGGAATCCGACAAGGACAAAATGATTCTTAAGCCACTGGATGGTTCCGGTGGGCGAGGCGTTATTGTTCTTGAGAAAAACGCGCAGTCCAGCATCAACTCATTGCTGGATTTCTACATCAGCGGTCAAGGCAACAGCAACTATGTGATCCTTCAGGAATTCCTGGAAGGTGCCGAAGAAGGCGATGTTCGTGTTCTGATGTTAAACGGTAAATTCCTTGGTGCCTATCAACGTAAGCCAGCCGATGACGACATCCGCGCCAACATTCAGCAAGGTGGTTCAGCACACAAGTACGTAATGAGTGAAAGTCAGCTTCATGTTTGTAAGAAAGTCGGTCCCAAACTGGCCGCTGATGGCTTGTTCTTTGTCGGACTGGACATGATCGGCGACAAGATCCTCGAAGTGAATGTGTGTAACCCTGGCGGAATTACTAACATCAACAAACTCAACCGACAAAAACTGCAACGACAGGTTGTGGATGCCATCGAAGAAAAAGTGAACGAAAAACAAGAGCAACGCGCAGAATTAGAGTTTTTGATCAAGCGACTCAATGACCTCAGAGGACATCACTAACACAAGACTCTAATGTTCGACAAAGACAGTAGGCCAGGAAACGTCATTTCCTGGCCCCTTTTGAACGAATGAGATACGTCTCAACGCCTTTACTTCGCCAGGAACTCACCCGCTTTGTCTTTGTATTCTTGTGTTTCACGCAACTCGGCGGCCTTCGCCCAAATCTTTTCAGCCAAAGCTTTATTGCCATTAACGAATTGTTTCGAGAACATCAAATAATACGGTTTATCCACCAAAGGCGTTTCTACCGCTTTGATCTTGCCTGAGAATTTCGCATTCTTGGCCAGAATGTTATCCCCATTCAAACTCAATGCAGCCACCGCATCCACACGGCCTGACGCCAGCTTTTGGAAATTCTGGAAGGTTTTAGAAGACTTCGCATCCACCTGATAACCCGCCTTCGCCAAGTCATCACCGATGGAATAACCAGCCGGTGCCGCCACTTTGCCAGTCAGACCTTCGATGGTCATTTTCCCGCTGACATTAATGCTTGAATCCTTGGCGACATACAGAGAGTAGCTTGATGAATGCAATCTCAAACCCGGATCAGGCTCACCGCCGGTATGGGTTCCTGGGTAGAAGCCATGCTTCTTACGCTTTTCCTTATAACTCGCAGTAAAGCACCCTTCAGAGATGCCATTCTCAATGTTATGCAAGCAACGCTGCCAAGGCAGCTGAATGTACTTAAATTTCACTTCCGGCAAAGCATCATCGGTCATATTCAGCAGGATCAGATCAATGCCAGAGCCATCTTTCATATTCCATGGAAACGAATCGACATTCTCATAAGCCAGGGTAATGGTTTGCTCGGCCTGAGCTGTCCCGGTAACAAGCGCAGCGGCTAAAAATACAGGTGAAATCAATTTCATATAAGAACCTCATTTTCTGTAAGAAAAACACCTAGTAGCTTGTGAGTATAGATAAGCTTTTTGACTCCACAGGGAAAAATAGCCTATAGTCTCAAATACTGTATATAACAACAGCATCAAAATGATCCTTTATATCGCCGAAAAGCCCAGTCTTGGCCGAGCTATCGCAGACGCCTTACCTAAACCGCTTAAAAAAAACGAAGGTTACATCACCGCCGCCAATGGTGATGTCGTAAGCTGGTGCATCGGTCATTTGCTCGAACAAGCCGAACCCGACAGTTACGATGCGAGATTCAAACAGTGGAAGATGGATCACCTGCCGATTGTGCCTGAGCAGTGGCAACTGCAAGCCAAAACGAAAACCCGCAAACAATTGTCAGTACTGAGAAAACTGCTGAAAGAAGCCAATCAAATCGTTCATGCCGGTGATCCGGATCGCGAAGGCCAGTTGCTTGTGGATGAAGTGCTTAGCCATTTGAACGTCTCGAAAACCAAACTGGCGTCGACGCAACGCCTATTAATCAGCGACTTAAATTTACCTGCGGTTCGAAAAGCACTGAAAGAGCTCAAGCCCAATCGTGAGTTTATTTCTTTGTCTGTATCTGCGCTGGCGCGTTCTCGTGCCGACTGGCTGTATGGCATCAACATGACCCGTGCTTATACCATTCAAGGTCGTAAATCGGGCTACAGTTCGGTACTTTCGGTAGGCCGGGTACAGACACCGGTGCTGGGTCTGGTGGTGCGTCGCGATGAAGACATCGATAACTTTCAGTCGAAGCCCTTTTATGAAGTCCTGGCGCATCTTGCCACAGAGAGCAATGAGACATTCACCGCCAAGTGGCAACCCAGTGAGGCCTGCCAACCCTATATGGACGAAGACGGTCGCGTACTGTCCAAAGCTCTGGCCGAGAATGTGATCAAACGAGTCAGCCACCAACCTGCCTCAGTGACCGGCTTTTCTAGCAAGAACAAACAACAGGCACAGCCTTTACCCTACAATCTGTCTGCCTTGCAGATTGATGCCTCAAAACGATTCAACCTCTCAGCCCAGCAAACACTGGATGCCTGTCAGAGTTTGTATGAGAAGCACAAACTGATCACCTATCCACGTTCGGATAATCGCTATCTGCCTGAAGAACATCACAACCAGGCAGGAAAGATACTAAGTGCACTTAGCCAAAACGTATCGGACATGGCTGATGCAATTGCTCAAAGTAACAATCAGCTTAAAACCAAGGCCTGGAACGATAACAAAGTCGAAGCACACCATGCCATCATCCCTACTGAAAAGTACATGAAGAGCAATAAGTTAAGCCAGTCAGAACGAAACGTTTATCAGCTCATCGGTCGTCAATATCTGGCGCTGTTCTATCCGATCTATCGCTATCAGGAACGTAAAGCCGAGATCGACATTCAACAAGGTAAGTTCCTGGCACAAAGCAAACAGGACATCGATCTGGGTTGGAAGGTGCTTTTTCTTTCGAAGAATGCAAACGCCGCTCAAGCTCCGAACGCAAAACAAGGATTAGCCCAAAGCACTCAACTACCAGAACTGACCAAGGGTCAACCGCTGCACTCACATCAAGCTGAATTGATTGAGAAACAGACCCAACCGCCGCAGCCGTTTACCGATGCAACACTGCTGAGTGCGATGACGGGTATCAGCCGCTACGTGAAAGATGCAGAATTACGAAAGGTCTTACGAGAAACCGATGGTCTGGGAACCGAAGCCACACGAGCCTCCATCATCGAGTTACTGTTCAAGCGTAACTTTCTGCGCCGACAGGGCAAACAGATTCAAGCGACAGAGACAGGCAAAGCATTGATCAAAGCCTTACCGGAAAGCGCCACCTTGCCCGACATGACGGCCCATTGGGAATCGCAACTGGCTAGTATTCATGAGAAACGTTTGAACTATCAGGGATTCATCACACCACTGACCGACCAACTGCATCAACTGATTGATACAGCGCGAACCACCCAGCTTAGATCAGCACCAAAAGAAGCGGGTTATTCAGGTAAAAAGACAACGTCTTACCGCAAAAAAAACGCCTCCTCTCGAACAAGGAAGCGCTCAACGAAAAGCACGTCATCAACTTCGGCTGAGGTCGCCTAAGGCGACCTCAGCTGACTCGTCCTAGTAGCCCTCTCCCTGAACCAAGTCGATCGTACCTTTTGCTTTGAAAGAACCAAAGTTCTCGACCTCACCATCGGGCCAGGTCACTTCAATTTCAGCGTATCGAGCCTTACCTACACCAAAAGTTAACCAAGGCGATTCCGATGAAGCAAAACTGCTACCTGATTGAACTTCCTGCAACTGGATTTGACGTCCGGTTTTAACCGAAACTTTAGCGCCAATGGCTTCTGAACGACCTAACTTATCCGTTAAACGCACAGTAAACCCATGGTTATAACCACCTTTATTCTGCAGCAGCACCGGTGTACCCAAATCCGTTATTTCACCGGTTTCAAGATCAAATTGAGTCGAGGTTTTTACAATCAAATCGCTGTAACCGTCAGCATTGAAATCTGCCCGAGCAACGCCTGAAGTGAAACGATTACTTAAGTTACCGCCCGTTTGCGGCTGAAAGGTGGGATAGAAACCACCGAAACGGTTATTCAGATACAAACGGCCAGGGTTACCTTTGAAGGGACCAATTACACCCATTGCAGGCATGGAACCAGCCATGTAGAGGTCTTTGTAGCCATCGTTATTGAAGTCCGCAAAGGTAGCCCCCCAACCAAACTCCAAATACGCCAAACCTAAATACTTAGCCACATCGGTATAGGTGCCGTCTCCGTTATTACGGAACAAGGCATGAGGGTGAAATTCTCCTTCTTCGCCCGGCAACTGTTTAAACGCAAAATTGGTCGCAAACAGATCAACATCGCCATCGTTGTCGTAATCGCCATGAGTCACTGACATCCAGAAGCCCGGCTTATCGAGCCCGGCTTCCTGAGCGACATCAGTAAAGGTTAAGTCACCATTATTTCTGTAAAGATTAAATGGTGTAGTTTCCAACGCCACATCATTGCAGTTAGCGACGAAGATGTCTTGCCAACCATCCGAATCATAATCCTGGAAGCTCACCGCACAAGCGCCCAAATCACTATCAACGCCAGAAGATTCGGATATATCGGTGAAAGTTAAATCGCCATTATTCAGGAAGAGTTTGTTCTTATGCTGAGTGGCTAAACCACCAAAAGAGCCAGGCGGTAGATTCAAAACCAAAGAGATATCCAAATGCCCTGGAGCGGTAATAAAAATGTCCAAATAACCATCGTTATTGATGTCCGCCATTGCCGTTGAAAGTGCCGACTCTGGGCTAACAATACCAGAATTAGCAGCAATATTTTTAAAGGTGCCGTCGCCTTGGTTCAAATACAGAACCACAGGGGAAGTGGCACTGAACATCATGTGGCCTTCCCCCGTCATGAAGATGTCCGGATAACCATTATTATCAATGTCGCCGACCGACACACCGGAATTCCCGGTGGTATTCCCAACACCTGCGATATCCGTCACATCGGTAAATTCTCCGTTATCATTCCTGAATAACGCACTTTTTGAACCGACACCATTAGGAAGGAACAAATCCAGGTCGCCATCCTGATCATAATCTAGCCAAGCAGCTCCTGAGAGCCCTTCACCAGTAAAAGGCAATGGCCCTTCCACATGAGCAAAGCCGGCCAGCTTATGGGAAACATCTTCCAAGCCCTTAAAGCCGAAACCATAGCTACTGCCAGCGGCAGCCAACGAAGAGAAAGTAATCATCCAGGGTAAGAGTGATTTATTTAATGTCATGAATGTATTCCAGTATTGATTATTGTTATTCAGAGATACCGCAGTGCGTCCCTTTTCACCATCAATACTGTAAAACTTCGTGCACTGATTCCTCATACCAAATATTTAAAATAATCAGTACCAGTTTTTTTCTAAGAACAAAGGCCCTCCTTCTAAAGGAGGAGTCCATAGAGGCTGTAAGCCGTCCGATGAATGCTTATAAGCACCGCACTGTTGCGATTTCTCAACTACTATTAGCTTTCTAAGCCAATTATTTTAATGTGAGTATGCCTCGCTTATTTCATATTGTTTCTGACGCTCTTAACCACGCCCTTCAGGAAACACGTTTCACCCTTGGATGGTGTTGGTCATTCCTGATCAAAAGAACGGCATGAAAGCCTAGAGACTTTTTAGGGATGTCTATCTACACTATGCGAATGTCACTACTTCTATGGCTAGCGCTGGGCTTTTCGATGTCGGTGATAGCAGAAGACGACCTACTGGATTCAGACACCGTCATTACGGTTGCTGACACACCGACAGGCCCTCTCAATCCCAGACCTTTTCGACAGGAAGTTCGATCGCTCTATATTCCTCTGGCAGATCACTACGCAGCACTTGTGGCTTACGAGCGTTATCGAGACACCATGATTCATGCAGACTTCAAGCTTCAGCAAATGAAGAACTGGGACTTGTTGCGCGCCCTCTTTCAATCTAGTGAAGCGGATATGGCCTATGTCATGAGCCCTCTGGCCATGGACATGTATCATGAAAAGCCTCACTTTCGCTGGATTGGCCTGATGCATCGGGATGGCAATGCTTTGGCAACCAACGATCTACTGAACATGCGCATTCAGTTACCGGCCAATCGCATTGACCGCAAGCCAGATCAAAAACTGGCTGAGGCTCTCAAGCAGGCACACAAACAGACTGGTGTTCCCACTGAAATTGGCATGCCTCATTTACTTTCTACTCACACAGTCGTGCTTTATAAGTATTTGAAAGATCACGGCATCCAACTCAGTATGAATCACTTTCAGGCTAAAGAAGTGCTGGCTATACCCATAGCGCCCCCAAAAGCCCCTATTTTTCTTAAAGGAATGAGTAACCGCGCTAAACCAGCAGCTTTTGAACAATCCCTTCCCTGGGCGGACATAGTAGAAACCCAGGGATATGGCCATGTAGTCTGGTATTCAAAAGATGTGATGCCATGGCCCGGAGGCCACGTAGAATGCATTGTACTGGCCACGAAGAAAGCAATTAAAGACAAACAAAAGGCGGTGGGTGAAGTCATGCACGCCATTCATAAAGCCGGAGAGGACATTGAACGAGCAAGGCTTGAGGGCGGTCAGGCACTGGAAGATATTGTCACCATCGTACGCAAACATATTCCGCTACACACACCTTCCGCCATTAGAGCCAGCCTTGATCCCAAGCTGCGGGTAATTAACTATCAGGATCTGAATGTAGATAAACCGGGATTGAAATTGATTATGGACACGGCAGTAGAAGGGAAGATTCTGAAAGAACCTGTTGATATTGATGCCTTTGCTGATACCCAATTCGAATACCCTCTAGTCGAAGCTCCTCTATTAAAAGCACCGCTATTCCAACGAACTGGGGGTGCAGATGAATAAGGTCACCCCGATAGAAAAAACCAGTCGGTTTATACCGCTGAATCACCAACTTAGCACCTGGATTCTGATCCTGTCGCTGGTGCCTCTGATTCTTGTATCGGCCATCAGTTATCAACAAGCCAGAGAGTCTCTCGCTTTGAATGCAGAAAACAAACTCGAGAAATCTTCTGCCCTTAAAAAACGCTTTATCATTAACTGGTTTGACTATCGTTTCCGCGACATCAGCTATCAAGCCGAATCGAAAGTAAACTCGGCACTACTAGAATCATTGATTGAAGGCCACCAAAAGAGTGGTCAGTCCATCAGTGAATACGTCAAGAGCTATGACTGGACCCAACGCATTACCGGTAAAACCTCCGGCCTGCTCACCCTCGCCCGCCGTTACGATTACATTTACGATATTTTCCTGATCGATAAAACCGGCAACATCATTTACACCATTGCTCGAGAAGATGACTTTGGTACCAACCTGATTCACGGCCCTTATTCATCAACCTTGTTTGGTCAGACCGTCCAAAAAACCCTGAATACCGGCGAGACCCTGTTTTCCGATCTGGAACGATACGGCCCTTCAAACAACCTGGTGCAAGGTTTTATCAGTGCGCCATTGATTAATAATCAAGGCGATCGCATCGGCGCCATAGCCATTCAAATCGATATCAGCCGAATCCTCAAACTCATGGAGCAAGAAGGCCACATCAAACATTATCTGGTAGGTACCGATCTGAAACTGAGAACACCACTGACAGACAATATTGATGAAGTACTGAATGGCACCATCGAATCAGAACAGCTTTCCAACTGGATTGATGAAGGTTGGAATTCAATAGAGATCAACCAAACCACCAGCAATATTGGTCATCAACTGTCAGATTCCCATGAACACCATGCAACCTCGTATATTGGCCCTGAAGGGAACAGAGTATTAGGCATTCATACCACCATATCCTTGGCAAACGTTCACTGGGCACTGGTCAGTGAAATAGACCAAAACACCGCATTTTCAGATGCGACCTGGTTAAGCAATGTCACTGCGTTACTGGTTACCATCACGGCCATCATCATTGCCCTGCTGACCAGACAGCTGGCTTCACGCCTCACAAGCCCCATAAGTAAGCTTTCAGAGGCCAGTTTACAGGCGGCTCAAGGTAGTTCACTGAATCGAGTCAATATTTCGGCGAATAACGAGATTGGTCAGCTGGCCGATGCCTTCAACAAAATGCAGGAAGCCAGAAACCAATACGAAACCGAACTGGTGGCTGCGAAGGAAGACGCTGAGTCAGCAGCACAGGCAAAGAGTGAATTTCTGGCCAGTATGAGTCATGAAATCAGAACCCCAATGAATGGGGTACTGGGCATGCTCAATATCCTTCAACAAAGCCAACTGAGTGATGAGCAACGCCATCAAACGGAACTGGCTAAGTCCAGTGCTGAAGGTTTACTGTCTATCATCAATGACGTTCTGGATTTCTCCAAAGTCGAAGCCGGTAAACTGAATCTGGAAATCCTTTCCTTTGATCCTCGTAAGTTACTCGGTGAAATTTCAGAAGCCATCAGCTATAAGGCTCATGAAAAAGACCTTGAGATCATTCTTGATCTGGTCAATGTTGAACACTCTATGGTGAAAGGCGACCCGGGAAGAATTCGCCAAATCCTCAATAATCTGATCGGTAACGCCATCAAGTTCACCGAAAGTGGCGAAATCATTATTCGCGCATCCCTTGAAAGAAGAGGCTCCCAAAAGCTTGAATTAACCTGTTCGGTTGAAGATACCGGCATTGGCATTGACTCGGACAAACTGGATTTATTGTTCGAATCCTTCACCCAGGCGGATGCCTCAACCACCCGTAAATACGGGGGGACCGGACTGGGGCTGGCCATTTCCAAACAGCTCTGCGAACTGATGGGGGGCAACATCTCGGCCACCAGCACGCCGGGGAAAGGCAGCTGTTTTGAATTCAGTGTATTAATGGACGCCTGTAAGCATTCTGAAATCGTCTTGCCTCAGGTAGACATTAAGGACACTCATATTCTGGTGGTCGACGACAACGCCACCAACCGTGAAGTATTAAGAACCCAGCTTGAACGATGGGGGGCGCATGTTGCGGAAGCAGAAGATGCCAAACAGGCACTGAGCATTCTTGAATCCCATTCTAAGCAGTCCGATCTACCAATGTTCAAAGTAGCTTATCTGGACATGCAAATGCCGAATATGAGCGGTGCCGAACTAGGAGAAGCCATCAGACAGATACCGGATTATCAAGACTTACGAATGGTCATAATGACCTCGATGGTCAGTCAGGGCGATGCTCAGTTCTTCAAAGACATAGGATTCGACGCCTATTTCCCTAAACCTACGACCACCTCTGATATTTTTGATTCATTGGCGATTCTGCTGGATGCAGGAGAAGCGCTCGAAGCCGCTTCGCCATTAGTGACCCATCAATACCTGCAAGGATTACACACTCAGCCAGATAAACCGGAATGGCCTCAAGGCGCCCGTATTTTATTAGTGGAAGATAACTACATTAATCAGGCCGTTGCCACGGCATTACTTGATAATCACAAGCTGCCCTGTGAAACCGCCGAGAATGGTGTGAAAGCCATCGAAGCGCTAGAGCACGCACCTTCCAGCGCACCCTACACCCTCGTCTTAATGGACTGCCAGATGCCTGAAATGGACGGTTATCAAGCCACCCGGGAAATCCGAAAAGGCAGCGGTGGAGACCGTTATCAGGACATTCCAATCATTGCGATGACCGCCAATGCCATGCAAGGAGACAAAGAAAAATGCCTGGCCGCTGGTATGGACGATTACCTCAGCAAACCGATTGATCCGGACAAGCTCGATGCCATGCTTGAGAAATGGCTGATCAACGCCCCTAAGGAGAGAGACTGATCTGTCTGATCGGTCTGATCTGCCTTTTACCCTGTCATTATTGAATAACCATTCAATAAAAAAACCATTTTGTCATCAAAGTGTCATTGAATTGGTGTTTTTTAGACATCCTATTGCTATCCCTGACCCTCGTATGAATGAACGGAAGCGGCATAACTCTTAATAAAATGGGATGAACACCATGAAGAAAACTAACACCATCAAAGCACTTAGCGGTCTGATTTCAGGCGCGGTGCTGGCTACACTTGTATCGGGCTGCCAAACCACAGACGGCCAGATCGAACCACAAGACAAGGCAAACGTTAAAAACGTCATCATGTTAATCGGTGACGGTATGGGCCCGCAGCAAGTAGGTCTACTTCAGGAATACGCCACCAACGCACCTAACTCAATCTACAAGGGTCAGCAAACAGGCATCAGCAAGTTCATGGAGGCAGGTGTCGTGGGTCTTTCCCAGCACAACCCGGCCTATAACATCGTTGTAGATTCAGCCAGTTCTGCATCTCAGCTGGCTACCGGCGTACCTTCTCCTTCAGAAACACTAGGTCTGGACGCAAAAGGCAACCCGGTTGAAACCGTGCTTGAACAAGCGAAAGCCAAGGGTAAAGCAACGGGTCTGATCTCAGATACTCGCCTGACACACGCCACACCAGCCGCATTCGCAGCGCATAAACCACACCGCTCTTTGGAAAACAGCATCGCTGAAGAGATGCTAACCAATGGTGTTGATGTGATGCTTTCAGGCGGCCTTCGCCACTGGATTCCAAAAAGCACCAACGACAAGGGTGAGCTGTATAACCAGCTGAAAGAACGTACTGGCGGCAACGTTAAGATTAAGTCAAAGCGTAAAGACGACAAGAACCTTCTAACCGCAGCCGAAAAAGCCGGTTACACCGTTGCTTTAACTCGAGCAGAATTTGAAGCCGCTGACGACAACAAGCTGCTAGGTTTGTTTGCCTATTCAGGGATGGCCGATGGTATCCAGCATACACTGAACAAAGACAGCAAAGCCCGTACACAGCCAACGTTGAAAGAAATGACAGCAAAAGCGTTAGACATTCTTTCTCAAGATCCGGATGGTTTCTTCCTGATGATCGAAGGCGGCCGTATTGACTGGGCCGGTCACGACAACGACGTATCGACCATGCTGCATGAAATGCTGAAATTCGACGAAACCATCGACTACGTGTACGAATGGGTTCAAGAGCGAAATGATACCTTGGTGATCATTACCGCTGACCATGAAACAGGCGGCTTCGGCTTCTCTTACACTCGAGCAAACATTCCTGCACCAGAAGCATTGAACGGTGAAGGCTTTGCAGAACGCGCCTATAAGCCAAACTTCAACTTCGGTACATTCGATATTCTGGACAAACTCTATGAGCAAAAGATGAGCTACCCGGACATCTTCTCAGCGTTCAGCAAAACGGATAAAACACCTAATGATCTAATGGACATCGTGAACGCAAACAGCGCATTCAAGATTACCTTGGCACAGGCTGAGCAAATTCTTGAATCTGAGCCTAACTTCTACAAGGTGGATGATCACAAGTACCTGAGCGCAGAACGCTTCCCGAAGGTTATGGACTTCAAAGCCTTCTACGTTTACGGCGAAGAAATCCGTCATGACCTGCTAGGTCGTGCGGTTGCGGAAGAACAAAATGTGGTTTGGGGTACAGGTACTCACACAAGCACACCGGTAACTGTTATTGCCTATGGCCCGGAAAGCGCCTCTAAGCAATTCGGCAAGATGGTTCACCATACCGATATTGGTCGTATGACCAAAAATGTGATTGCACAATAATTCGAGATCTGGTTGCGCTGGAGCTTCCCGATAACTGCACTTCCAGCCAACCTGATTAAGAATAACCGTTGTAATTACTTTTCAGGAGAAGCCACCCCGGTCTTCTCCTTTTTTCGTTCTGAATCCGGCACCACAGAAAACCGGCTACCCACTGTGATTTGATGCGCTTCGAACCAGCCCTGATTCATTTCAACCACGTACTTAACAGCCTGTTCGGTCTTTTTTCCTTCGAGGCTATTGGGCGTTAGAGTTTCCACCTGTACCACCACACCGCCTTCAGATATGTACGCTATATCCAACGGGATATCGGTGTTCTTCATCCAAAAACTGACCTGACGAGGTTGATCATAAACAAACACCATACCGCAGTCTTTGCAAAGCGAATCCCGATACATTAATCCATACTGACGCTTGGGATCGGTGTCCGCCAACTCTAGCGTTAAGGGCGTATCATTGAAGAGTACATCCACCGTAGAAAAGATCTGGGGTTTGGGGCTTAAGCAGCCAGATAGTGACATCACCAGCACACTAAAAGCCAATATATGAGTAAATAATGTTCTTAACTGCAGCATAGAAAATTCTGTGTTATTTAGGATTAATCTGTTTCTGTTAAATTTTCGACAAACAAATCGACGATACTTTTCCGCTTAACGTTTTCTGGCCATATGGCATAAACGTCAAGGTCATCAATGCTCCAATCCGGTAGAACATGGAGTAACTGACCTGATTTAATCGCTGCCTCGACCATGAAGTCCGGAGGGGAAGCCAGCCCCAAACCACGGATAGATAACTGACACGTCGCACTGACACTATTAACGGATAAGGACGATTTATTTTCAGTTTTGATGCTTGTACCAAACGCATCATTAAAAACCCGACTCGCAGGTAGCATACTTAGATTAATCCAATCCCAATCATATAAATCTTCAGGAGAATCAGGTGCGGGTTTGGTTTGATAGTATTCAGGCGAACATACGAGCTGCCGGTGCAAAGAAGCAATCCGTTTAGACTTCAAGTTACTGTCTGGCATAGCGCCAATTCTAATGGCGACATCAATGCCCTCTGCAATTAAATCCTGCCGGGCATCGGTGTAATTAATCGATAGTTGAACCTTTGGAAATCGTTTTACAAAGCGGGCAATGTGTTCGGAAAACCTACTTTCGATCAGCACAGCAGGTGCACTAATCACTAATCTTCCCACAGGCGTTTCAGACTCTCTGGCAAGGACATTGAAACACTCTTCAGCCGCACGCGAAATGGCACTGGCATGCTCATACAGCTGCTTTCCTTCAGCAGTAAGGGACAACTTTCTGGTCGAGCGGTAAAGAAGCGCTATATTGTACCGTTCTTCCAATTGAGAAATATGGTAGCTCACGACGGAAGGAGAGAGATTAAACGCTTTGGCTGCAGCTCGAAATGAGCCCATTTCGACGGTCTTAGCAAAAATACTAAGTGAGCGTAGTTCATCCATAATAATTCTATACAGTCGAACAATGATTTCTAAAGATTCTATATTATAGAATATTACCATTATTGATAAATTAGACGCTGTCTTTAACGAGGAGAACAAAGATGGCTCTTTTCTTAGCAATGTGTAGTTTCTCACTAGCCATGTCCCTATCCCCCGGTCCAGTAAATCTAATTACGGCGTCATCAGGCGCTAATTACGGTTTCAAGAAAACCATCCCATTTGTAAGTGGTGCAACAGTCGGTTTTACACTATTACTCATCGCCACCGGGCTAGGAATATCTGAGCTGCTTCACGTCTCAACCCTATTATGGGACGGCCTGGTTTACACAGGTTGCGTATTCGTTGCTTATATGGGCTACCAGTTAATGGCGAGTTCAAATGAAATAAGCATTCAAAAAGTGAATACCCCAAACTTTTTAGATGGCCTTTTACTGCAATGGTTAAACCCTAAAGCATGGGTCGCCTGTGTGGCCGGTGTATCAGCGTTTTCCTCCGATGGTTCTCTTTATTCATTGCTCGTATTTTCCATTATTTACTTTTTTGTATGTTTCCTGTCTATCGGAGCATGGGCGTATGCAGGCTTTAAAGCGTCTAAATTACTCGCATCCTCAACGCATCTAAAAGCATTCAATGCCATAATGGGGGCTGGACTGATCGCGATAGCGATATATTTAGCACTCATGCATTTCATCTCAAACTAAGTCGAGTCAGGCTCATTCACGCCATAGAACAATAAGTTTCTAAAAGTCAATTACATAAGATATAGCTTTATAAACATCTCACGGTATAGTTACGATCACACTATTTTTGCGACCGTTCAATTTATTGGTTTGGCACTTATAACGAGCAAGGATCGCTGACACGGCCCTGATAAAACAGCCAGCCTGAACAACTACTTTATGAGCTTGATGACATGACTAAACATTATCCGCATCTACTTGAACCGCTAGATCTTGGTTTCACTACTTTAAAGAACCGAGTGATCATGGGGTCTATGCACACAGGTCTGGAAGATCGTTTCTACCACATTGAAAAGTTGGCCGCTTACTTTGCAGAGCGTGCTCGCGGTGGTGTTGGCCTTTCAATCACAGGTGGCTATGCGCCAAACCGTCGTGGTGAGCTACTGCCTCTTGGTTCTCGTATGGACAACAAACTGACGGCGCTTCTTCACCGTCGTGTAACCTCTGCTGTGCATAAGGAAGGCGGTAAAATTGCACTTCAGTTGCTTCACGCGGGCCGTTACGGTTACACCCCATACAGCGTATCTGCGTCTAACAAGAAGTCGCCAATTACGCCGTTCAAACCAAGCAAGTTGAGCCACAAGCAAATTCTTAAAACCATCGATGACTATGCAAACGCCGCGAAAATGGCACAGTTTGCGAACTACGATGGTATCGAGATCATGGCCTCTGAAGGGTATCTGATTAACCAGTTCCTGGCTGAGCGTGTTAACAACCGTAAAGACCAGTGGGGTGGCAGCGCAGAGAACCGTATGCGTTTTGCTATCGAAACTGTGAAAGCCGTTCGTAAAGCCGTGGGTGAGAAGTTCATCATCGTTTACCGTATGTCGTTGATGGATCTGGTTGAAGGTGGCCAGAGCTGGGAAGAAATCGAAACCCTAGCGAAAGAAATCGAGAAAGCGGGTGTCAACATCATCAACACCGGTATCGGCTGGCACGAAGCGCGTATCCCGACCATCGTGACCTCGGTACCTCGTGCAGCATTTGCCTTCTCTACTGAGAAGCTGCGTAAAGCGGTAAACATTCCAGTATGTGCAAGTAACCGTATTAACACCCCTGAAATCGCGGAAGAAATCATCTCCAGCGGTCAGGCGGATATGGTCTCTATGGCGCGTCCTCTTCTAGCTGACCCGTTCTTTGTAGCAAAAGCAGAAGCCGGTAAAGCGGACGAAATTAACACCTGTATCGCATGTAACCAGGCGTGTCTTGACCACACTTTCCAAATGAAGCGTGCATCGTGTTTGGTTAACCCTCGTGCGTGTCACGAAACCGAACTTCGTTATCTTCCAACTCAGGACAAGAAGAAAGTTGCCGTAATCGGTGCAGGCCCAGCGGGTATGTCTTCTTCTACCGTATTGGCAGAACGTGGTCACGATGTAACGCTGTTTGATGCAGACGATAAGATCGGTGGTCAGTTCAACATCGCCAAGCAAGTGCCTGGTAAAGACGACTTCAACGAAACCATGCGTTACTTCGGTAAGATGATCGAAAAGCACGGTGTGAAACTGAAGCTGAACACACGTGTTTCTGCTGAGGATCTTCTGAAAGAAGGCTTTGATGAAGTGATCGTTGCGACGGGTATTACCCCTCGTACCCCAGGTATTCCAGGCGTTGAGCACGATAAAGTAATGTCTTATCTGGACGTACTGCGCGACAAGAAACCGGTTGGCAACAAGGTAGCAATCATTGGTGCTGGCGGTATTGGTTTCGATGTGGGCGAATACCTTGTTCACAAGCACGCTGAAGACGCAGAAGCTGAGAAGCAACAGTGGTACAAGGAATGGGGTGTAGACACCAACCTTGAGAACCGTTCTGCATTGGCTAAGCCTGAGGTTGAAGCACCGGCGCGTGAAGTATTCCTTCTTCAGCGTAAAGAGTCTTCTGTTGGTAAGAACCTGGGTAAAACTTCTGGTTGGGTTCACCGTGCAACCTTGAAGCAAAAAGACGTAACCATGATTCCTGGTTGTAGCTATGATCTGATCGACGATCAAGGTCTACACATTACCGTTAACGGCGAGAAGAAGATTCTGGACGTAGACAACATCATCATGTGTGCAGGTCAGAACTCTAACCGTTCTCTAGCTGACGACTTATTAGAGAAAGGCGCAGAAGCGCAAGGTATGAAAGTTCATGTGATCGGTGGTGCGGATCTAGCCGCTGAGTTAGACGCAAAACGCGCGATCAACCAAGGTTCTCGTCTAGCCGCTGAGATCTAATGCTCACCAGCTTGATGCGAAGAATTTAATTTTCTCACACAGTAGAAAATTAAGGGGAGCCCTGTCCAATACTCATAAGGTGTTGGGTCGGGCTTTTTTGTAGGTTTATGAAAAATATAGCCGATTAATTCCAGCGATCTAAACAGCCGTCCTTAAAGTACAGGTGATAACTTTCCCGGAAGCGACGATAAAACCACTGCTCCTGATTATTATCTAATTGATTCACTTGATTGGGTTTGCCCCAAGACTTTCGAACATCTTTGGCTTTCATGCCTCGAACAATACGTTCTTCTATACGAATTTTTCGCAGCTCGGTTGAACTGAAATGACGACACGGTGAAGCACTACTGATGGGCGTGACAACCACAGGGTCGTCTTCAGCCCGATCATGGCGTTTCTCAAGATAGCGTTTCTTTTCCTGTTCTTCACGACGTTCTTCGCGTTCATCAGCACGTTCCTTTTTACAACGTAAATTGTCACAAATGGTGTCGTAATGACTATTGCCATGTGCATTTATAATGATAAGAAAGAAACTGGAAATAAAGATCGGAAAAAGGGGTTTCATTTAAGTCACCACTGGTGCAGTTACCTAAATTATAGGCCGGAAAGAACAGGAAGAATTCAATAAGCGCCAGTGGGTCTGGCGCTTAGGATAGGTTAAATTTCAATTTGAGAATTAAGCCTCTGTATTTTCTACAGAAGCGATAGCAGATTCAGTATGTAGCACTGCAATCTTCTCTTGCTGAACCGCTTTGGAACGATCGATGGCTTCCTGCAATAAATCACCCTCGCCCTGCAAACCCGACACCATGCCCGGCAGAGGTTTGGAGAACAAGATCGGCTTAACTTTGGCAGCAGAGGTTTCATCCTTAACGGGCACTTGTGACATGGCGTATTCACTCAAGGCCAGAATAGTCAGCGATGGGTTTACCGCCAGATTTCCTGGAATAATCGAACCATCAAGTACTCTTAAGCCCTGGTAACCAAACACTTCACCCGACTCATCCACCACACCATCGGCAGCACTTTTACCAATCGGTACACCGCCCATAATGTGTGCCGTTACCGGGGTATTTACCAGAATATCCAACGCCACATTCCCCACTTCGCCTTGGGATTTTTCACTATAACGACGGGCCACCTGCTGACCGACATCGAAGTAAGTAGTCAGCTTTTCATCACCGCTTTCCTGCTCAATGGTCAGGCGTTTACGAAACAGTTTCGTCCAGGCACGCTTCCATTTGGCATGCACATAACTGTCAGCACTTTGCATGATCATCAACACGTTATTACGTCGCGCCTTGCCAACAGGGTTCATCAACTTCAACGTAGTGAGCGGCTGCATGATCATGTTAATCAACAGACGAAGACCGCGTGGAATCCCTCCCGTATCGGTTAACGGCACCATAAAAAAGCTTAACCAGGCGGAGTCCGAGCCCTTATTAAAACGTACAGGTTCAATAGTAGTGATGTCATCCGGTTTAAAGGAGGACGTAATGGCCAAACCTTTGGAGATCTGATCTTCCTGATAGGTCTTTTTGGTATCAAAGCCTACCGAGTAGAAGGTTTCTGAATTCGTGCGAACCTGACGACCAATCAAGTCAGGAATGTTCGGCAAAGTTTTGGTTTTAAACTTACTGGCCATCAACATGTTTAATGAGCCAACCACACCGGCTGATAACACCACACCTTTGGTGCGTATCTTATATTGCTTGCTGCGCCAGCCTGTTGAAGACTTCACCGTCAGTTCATAACCGGCTGACCCATCTCGAACCCCGTCCTTATTGGCCAGCGGTTCTATATGGGTGACCTGGGATTCCGAGCGAATCTCGGCGCCGTTGCGTTCAGCGAAATACAGGTAGTTTTTCTCAAGCGTGTTCTTGGCGTTCTTTGGACACCCCATCATGCATCGGGCACAAAGATTACAGGCCTCACGCTTTGGGCCTTCGCCCGAGAAGTAAGGCTCCTCTTTATTCTCGGCCGCTTTCAACTGGTCTTCGTAATACACACCGGTATCCACCAATTCATAGGTGTCCGAGCGGCCCATATCTTCCGCAACTTCTTTCAACAGCTTATCGGCTACACCTTCGTATCGACCAGCACTGGTACCCAACATACGCTGTGCCAGACCATAAAACGGCAGCAAGGTGTCGTACCAATTGTTACGGGTTTTAGTCCATTGCTCAGACTCGAAGATGTTCTTTTGAGGGATGTAATGGGTGTTAGCGTAAATCAGTGATCCACCACCCACCCCTGAACCATGCAGCGCGACCACCTTGCGCGTGAAGGACATCTGCCAAGGACCCGTTAAGCCTAATTTCGGAGCCCATAGGTATTTTTTGAAGTTCCAGTTAGTCGAGGGAAAATCACTGTCTTTCCAGCGCTTACCTTTCTCAAGCACCAGAACCTTGTAGCCTTTCTCGGTGAGACGAAGCGCACTGCACGAACCACCAAAACCGGAACCAATCACTACCTGGTCAAAATCAAATTCACTGTTTAATTCAGACACCGTGTTTCCCCTCGAACTGCATGGACAATTGTTATAGTGTGTTCGATTATTCCCCTATCATGATCATTGGGTCAACAAAAACTGAGTAATTACTCTAATTTGTCAGGTAAAGCTAATTCAATGAGACTGAATGAAACGTTATGAGAGAAGCTTAGCCAAGGCAAAAATTTACGAAAACGCGGAGTTTATAAGCTATAAATGAGCATTTTGAGTAAATTTTTAACAACGGATAAGCAATCGCAATAGTTTCACACAGTCTCCATGGCCCCTTTGGAAAGGACACCAACATGACCAGTTTCAAATCCATTCTCGCAGACGCCGCAACTCAAAAAGGCTCATTAGCTGCCGTAGAACGAATGCTGGATGCGCGCCTTTTAGACCCGGCCACCACCGACGAATTAGCCGCCGTACCGGATGATCGTTATCTATCGCTAATGAGCCTTCGCATCTTTCGCGCCGGTCTGAAACACAGTTTGGTGGACGCTAAATGGCCCGCTTTTGAGAAAGCTTTTCATAACTTTAATATCCTGGGGAATGCCCATCTAAGTGATGACGCCATCGCCGAACACATGACTAATACCGACTTGATTCGTCATCTCGGAAAGATGAAATCCATCCGTCACAACGCAGGTTTTGTATTAAGAATGTCAGAAGAACACGGCAGCTTTGGTCAATATCTTGGCCAATGGCCAACCAGCGACATCATTGGCTTGTGGGATGATATGAAGAAACAAGGATCGCAACTGGGAGGGATGTCCGGTGCGTATTTTCTGCGCATGGTGAACAAGGATACCTTTGTGTTCACCAACGATGTGGTGACTGCCCTGAAAGCTCGTAACATCGTTGATAAAAAGCCTACCGCCAAACGGGATTTGAACGTGGTACAAGAGCAATTCAACCAATGGCAGCAAGAATCCGGCTGGCCGTTGTCTCGAATCAGCTTATTACTGGCCCTGACGGTCGGCTAAAAATCCAGATCTACGCCAACCATCCACAGACTGTTCAGATGATCGACGTATTGCAGTTGAGGTTGGCGACTATCCACCAGATTCCGACCGTTCAGGTAGACGCTGGTCACTGCATTGTATTGATAGCTGACTTTGGTATTCACTATCCACGTCCCATCGTCTGAATACATGTTTTCAGGCAAGGAAGACTCGTCTACATCGCGATAATCAAAGGCCTGATCATCAAGATAATAGGCATTGAAATTCAAACTCACGCTCTTTGTCGGTTGATAGTTCACCACCATACCACCGTAGATACTTGGCGTACCTTCATGATCACGATCTGATACAACACCACTAAACTCTACTGCATCATCCAGCTCCGTATCTTGCGCCGTGACATAAACACTGGATGTCAGTTGTTCTGACCAATGCGATTGAATGCTGACGGTTGTGCCTGCCATCAGGGCTTCAACGGGGATTTCTTCAAACGAGGCATTGACTATGGTCTGTCCACCCACGACCGAAGCCTGATTACTGATATCCGAATAGTTATCGGATTGGGTAACAAACACCTCCCAATCCAGCAAGTGTTTTGGTGTCAGGCGATAGCGCAACCCTAACTCAGCGCTATTGATGGTCACCAGATCCATGTCTTGATTGCCTCTGAAACTCACGACGCCGTTAGTGATGGGAATCGTACTCTCGAAATAGGTTTCAACATAGAAAGGGCTTTGGAAACTCCGACCCAGAAAAAATCGACCATTCAAACGATCACTGTGGCGATAGTTCACACCAAACGACCATGAGATGAAGGAATCCTCCTGAACACTAAAATAATCGCCACGAACGGCCGAAGTAATACGCCATTGATCATTCAGATCATAATGCCCCTGAAGGTAGAGCGCCGGGTTTTCCTGATCAGCGTCCTCCGGAAAAAACTCTGCCCGATATTCCGAATGCTCATACGCCCCGCCAACTGAAAAAGCCATCGACTCATCGTCCAGCAGTCGGTACTCGAAATTACCTTGATAGTTTTCATAATCAAAATCAAAACCGCTCACTGAAACCGGGGCCAAAGAGCCGTGACGGGTATTCAAGGACACCGAAAAGCGCTGATTACTGTGGTAAACGCTGGCATAGGAATGCTCACTTTCATAGAGACCTAACGGCGTGGTTCGAGAGAAGAATACGCCTTGAAAATCGGCTGACGAAGTCCCCACCGCAACACGGGTCAGTTCATTGTCCAGTCTCTCAATATCAAGGAACAGATTAAGGCTGGTTTTATCCAGTGAAAGAGCCTGATTCGGATAACGCTGTTGTGCATCAATCGGCTGGCCCGTACTGAATTCTTTAATGCCATTCGCCCGAACATAATTTAAGTCAGCAAAGGAGTAATACTGATTATCGGTTCGATCACGTCGATTGTGAGAAAAAGAGCCGGCCAGGGAGGTTCTGTCGTCGATCTTTGACGAAAAACGCATCCGAACATCTTCGGTTTCGTACTCCCCTCTCGACCAACTCACATGGTTCTTCCCAGAGGAAGCACTGTGTGTGATGAAGTGAATCACACCTGTTGCAGCATTTGCGCCATACAAGGCACCGACGGGCCCTCGAACCACTTCGATGCGATCCACATCCTGAATATCAATGGGCAAGTCCTGCCAAAGCATGGCGCCATTGTAGTGATTGTAAACCGGCCGATGATCAATCATCACCAAGGTGGATTTATTGAAACTGTCTGGATAGCCCTTATTCGGTGGAACCCCATCCAACCCGCGAATATGAATATCGTATTGGCCGTTCACCAGTTCTCTCACCACCATACCGGGCACTAATCTGAGCGCTTCTGGAAGAGAAGTGGCACCGCTATTACGAATTTGCTGAGCTGTGAGTACAGAAGTCGAGACAGGTGTATCAAACAATTTCTCAGCCTTTCGGGTCGGTGTGATCACCGACATATTCATTAAGGCCTCAAAGTCTGAATTCAGCAGGGATTCAAAATCCAGATCGTCTGAAGCAAGCACCTGATTCATCGGGCAGACGAAGGCAACCATCGCTACCCTGAAAGACGCGCAGAGAAAAGTCCCTTTAACACCAAGCGGCTTGAACATACACCCGAAACCTTAGAAAAAGTTATTTCACTATAGCTCAAGATGTCAGACTGTATTTGTTCAGCTCGCTCTGTATTTGTGCAGAATGTCTTCGTTGGGCGGTTCATTGCGATCGCAGCGAACACAGTTTAACTCTGTGCCAAGCATGGACGAACGACCTGCGTCAGTAACAACCCAAGGACGATTTATGAAGGGGGGTTGATGCCGAACATGCTGACCGTGATAACAAGCCAGTTCGGCAACCCAGTCACCCAGTTCATCCTGATGAAACCCTATGATGGCTTGTTTCAAGCGTGACCTCTGAGTGACTGAATAGGAGCGGTTGGTTAGTTAGAAGCAACCTGATTTTGAGAGATCATCAACTGCTCATACAGCTTGGTAATCTGATCCATTTTCTTAAGAATAGACTCTGTAGTCACCGAAATAACGGTTGGTACATAACGCCCATCATCACCCAGTTTGAAACCGGATTGGGAAAAACGCCACTGATTATTGACCTTTCTCAACGACTTCTGCAATTCAGGCGTGTTGAGATCATAATCAGCCAAGGTCGCTAGCGACTCATCAAACAGTTGAACGGCGCCATGAAATTCATTTTTTAGTTCCTGATCATCCACCTTCCAGTACATACCCATGTAAGTCTTGGCAATCTTCTGAGATAACATACGTTGGCGACCCGAAATATTAACCAATTGCGCACTCTCTACTTTTGCAAAGCTGGCGATTTCCTTCACTACATCATCGCAGGCTTTCAACAAGGCATTGTTCTGTGCCATCAAGTCCATGATCTGGGTTTTACTTGGCTTAGCGATAATGCGCTCTCTGTGTGGTAACCAAAGCGACTCAACACGATCCAGTTTATTTTCAATCGCCTCGCTTGGGGCATAATCTCTTAGTTCCAGAAACTGTTGCTCAAACAAAGCCACACTGTCATCCAGTTGCTTCTGAGCCACTTCCACTTTGATATCCGCACCAATCATTAAATAGCTTTTCATCATACGCTGGGACAACATGCGTTGACGGCCGGATTTATTAATGGCTTCTGCATCGGTCAAACCCCAGCTGTAAGCGGGTATGGTGAGAGGAAGTAAACTGAGGATAAGTAACTTAATTAAATTCTTCACAAGGATATCCTTCTTGTTAGGCGTTTATAAAATGCAGCAAGCCCAAAGCACATAGCAGGCCAACTAAGAAGAAAGTGTAATTAATTACCAAAAACCCTCCAGAAGTGTGCGCCAGTAGTGATTCCCAGCCATTTCTCAGCAAATAAGTACGACTTTTTCTCCCTGCAAATCGAGCAATTGACCATTAAACAAACCGTCTTAAATCTTGCTCTGTTATGGTCTGAAATATCCCAAAATCTGAACGCACCAAAATAGACACCGCCATCACTTTTGCACCTATCTAAACCATGGTTTCCAGCTACTTTTATAGATTCGGAAAGTCTTGAAAAACAAAAAGATAGACCTTTCATAAAGCTGAAAATACGCTATGCTTAATCACGTGTTTAAAAATAATAAAAAAGAACTACATTTATTTCGTAAGTACTATCTCAGCACTGAGTTAGGTTAATACAATGAAAACGCTAAGTTTACGCTCACATTACAGTAGATATCTCTGCTTATTCTTTTGCCTATGTCTGGCTTTTGTGGTCAGCTCACGAGCATCAGCCCAGGTAAAGTTCCATGACTATTGGATGGTTGAGGAATACCTGAATGCCTTTCCTGAACAACAGGCCATCACCGAAGAATTTAATCTGAGAGTTCAAGGCCAGGCGAAACCTCTGGCCATCCAAGCAGACCCTATCAGTATCCTGATGGTATACCCCGGGCTTCAGGCTTCAGATTATTGGCGTCGAAGTGTCAGTGCGTTTAAACATCGACTCGATCAATTGGGCATTCCTTATCAGCTAACGTCCCACTTCACCAAGCCAGGTACTGACCTTAATTTACAGTCAGAGTTAATCGGTAAAACGCTGAAGCAGAAACCGAATTATCTGGTTTTCACGCTGGACGCAATGAAACATCAAAAATTAATTGGCCATGTAATGAGTCAAGGCCATACCAAGGTTATTCTTCAAAACATCACCACGCCGCTGAAAGCATTCCAGTCACAACAACCGTTTTTATATGCTGGCTTTGATCATTCCATTGGTACCCAATTACTCATTCAGGAATATCAACGCCATTTTCCGGAGGGCGGGAATTACGCCATTCTGTTTGGCACTCAAGGTTATGTGAGCAAGATTCGAGGGGGCGTGTTTGAATCGGCAATGTCTCCAAAACTAGATTTCTACTTACAGGACAGTTATTACGTTAGCTTTGACCGACAGTTGGCGGCTGATGCCACCATAGAACTGATCGCTAATCACACCACAGACGACGGTAAATTCAAGCTGGATTTTATTTATGCCGCTTCAACGGATATTGCTTTGGGTGCACTCGACACACTAAAAAAATATGGACTTAAAGAGCAGGTAACAGTCAATGGTTGGGGTGGAGGATCGGCAGAACTGGACAGCATCCGACAGGATGAACTGGATTTCACAGTCATGCGCATGAATGACGACAATGGCGTAGCAATGGCTGAAGCGATTGCCCTGGATCAGCAAGGCAAGCCGGAGCAAGTACCAACTATTTATTCCGGCAGTTTCCGATTGGTAACCCAACAAACCGATGACGATCAACTTAAGCGCTTCGAAACACGCGCCTTCCGGTATTCAAATAACCAATGACCAGGCTAACCAGACTCTTACCCAAGCTGTTACCAGCTAACGGGATTCCATTTCGGACCTTGATCTCTCTGTGTCTGTTTCTGACGCTGGGTCTGACCGCAGCAGTTTCTTTAGGGTTCTACTACAGCAATACCAGCCAAATGGTGAAGCAAAATGCCCAAACCTATCATAAACAGCAACAAACACTGACCCGACTCACCTTTGATTCCCTTTTCTCTGACACTCAAAACATGGTCTCGGTGATTCGTCAGGATCAACCGCTGCTTCAATTAATTCAGAGCAAACCAAGACCCAACACAGACATTAAGGCTCGACTGGACACCCTAATTGAGTACAACACCACCGCCCAAGTGGATTTATTAATTTTCATACCTTCTGGCAACAGAGCGCCTTTGATAGGCGGCCAATCGCCCTATCAAGCTCATTCACTTATCAATGAACTGAAAAACTTCCTGCCTAACACCGGCTTCCATTTTATTTTTCCTCATCAACAACCAGATGCGGATTCTGAAGAAGCCTCCCAAAACGCATTCGCCTTGGTCTATGGCGAAGAAATCATTGCAGGGAAGTTTGGTAAACGTCTGGGCTATTTATTTGGCGTAGCACTGCTCAACGATAACTATGCTTTACTCAATAAAATTCTGACACGGACTGGAGCCAGCGCAGCGAACCTAGTAGTTGAAACACCCAACACCTTCAATGGTAATCAAGGAACAACAACGCATTTACTTTCGTGGATAAACAAGCACGATGCCTCACCCATTGATCTTAACTCTACTCTCTACACGCCAGATTCTTTTACCATTACGACCTTGGCTGAAGACCTGTCTCCTCTACCGTTAAGACTGATCTTATGGAATGAAACCTCATACATTGAAGCCCATAAGCAACAATTCCAAAACACCCTAATCTTGGTGATTGTTTTGATTATAGTGCTTGGCTTTGGCATCGCCGTCTTGGCCACTCGCATCAGCAGTAAATCCCTCAGCGATTTAAAACGTTTTGCGTTGGCGAAAACCACTCATCACGCCCACATCAAATTCACGCCGACACCCATTACTGAAATCAATCAGGTGGGAAGAAGCCTTGAGAAAGCCGTGCATGACTTAGCAACCAATGAAGAAATGTATCGAAACATTCTCAACAAATCGGGCGCTGTGGTTTACATCAAAGATCTCGAAGGACGCTTTCACTTCATCAATACCGAATTTGAAAAAGTCACCGGCAAATCCATGTTTGAAGTGGTTGGAAAAACCGATCTCGATTTATTCGACAAAGAGATGGCCGAGGAGTATCGACTTCATGACCAGAAAGTCGTGGAACAGGAACGCGTACTCAACTTCCGTGAAGACTTTTCCAGAAACGGCGATGACTTTTCCTTTATCAGCGTTAAGTTCCCGATTCGTGATCACCAGGGCGTATTAAGTTACGTCTGCGGTTTCTCTACCGACATTACCGGCATCATTCAAACGCAGCAGGAACTCTCAAAAGAGAAGGCGCGAGCGGAAGAAGCCACCCAGCAATTGAATGATCTCAACAAAAGTTTGGCCGACACCATCACCAAAAAGACGTTGGAGCTTGAAGCGACTCAGGAAAGTCTCATTCAGTCTGAAAAGCTGGCCTCTCTCGGTTCACTGGTGGCCGGTATTTCCCATGAACTGAATACTCCCATTGGCACCTCGTTGACAGTCAGCACAGCAATGGAAGGAAGAATCCTTGATCTACAGGATGACTTCAAAAGCGGTGCGCTCAGCAAACAGGCAATGACCGCCTATTTAAATGACTTGTCAGAATCCAATCAGATTCTTATCCGCTCACTGAGTTCAGCCATTGAACTGATCTCCAGCTTCAAACAACTGTCAGTGGATCAAACCAGCCAACAGAGACGTGTCTTTAGTCTTAGAAAGAATATTGATGAAGTGGCCACCACCTACAAACACCTGCTGTCGGAAAAACCAATTCAGGTGATGTATCTGGTTGAACACGATGTTGAATTAGACTCTTTCCCTGGAGCCCTATCGCAAGTCCTGAATAATCTTATTCACAATGCAGCCAACCATGCCTTTAAAAGTGATCAGCAAGGCGAAATCACCATCACAGCCAATCTTCAGCCAAACTCAGTACAGTTATCTGTGAGTGATAATGGCCAGGGTATTGCGGCCAAAAGCCTTAAGAAAGTGTTTGATCCTTTCTATACCACCACCATGGGCCAGGGCGGTTCAGGTCTGGGCCTGCATATTGTGCATTCTATCGTGACAGGAATTCTTGGCGGCTCCATCACCATCAACAGCCGACATGGCGGAATCAATTCAGGCACAGACTTTCTCATCAAACTTCCTCTGACAGCACCCACAACAAAAACACCTGAGCCCAGCCCAGATATTTCGAACGTGTGATCCTCTAACCAAGCCTCAAAACCCCTGTTTTCATCTTACACTTAGTGCTTTTTGGGTTAGAATCAGTAATCAAAACTTCGATGATTGCTCTTACTTTTCGGGTAGATGATAAACCGCTAACTGGGGAGTGGAGGCCAAATGCGATTCCGATGGAACAGACGCATCGCTCAAGAGCTCAGATGAAAGTTTCAAATGATCAAAGGAAGATTGGCGCTCCACCGGCCAATAATCAGTGAATGCCAACAGCACGGTTGTCACCAGCAGTAAACTGAACACAACCAAACCGAACCATGATTTTAGAGAAGCGTATTTAGACAAGACGGAACCCTCTGAGTAATGTCATACAATTACTTCATCCAATGAACGCCCTAATCCTTATAACTAGGTTTCATTATATGAACACTGCGTTTTACTCAAAGGGTAAATTAGGTCAAAAACGGCTAAAACGCCGTAATTAAGGGGGCTATGGCCCTTGCAAGCTCTTGATCCCGACTCATCAAAAGCTTTAATTTCTCCACCTGAAACCAGTTTATCTCCACCGGAGACTCTGCCAAAAAAGTGGCCGGGCTTTTATTGGAAAGTAACGCCAAAGCCGCAATGGTCTCACCCGGTCCATAAGTGGTATTGGTAACAATACCTTCACCATCCGCCCGCGACTCAACCGTTCCACGTACAATGACGCCCACCGCATGTTGAGAAACACCCTGCTCTGCAATCACATCACCGGCATTATAAATGGCAGCGCTCATCATCAGAGATAACTGATGTTTGGTCTGATCTTCCAACGATCGACTCCAGGGTAAACAGTCCACTAACTGATCAGAGCGTATGGCTTCGGACACCGGCGTTCGTTGCAAAGTAATCATGCGTTTCTCCACATCCATTACCATGCGCTCGGCTTCCGGCTTATCCAATACCGCCAGTTTATGCTGCTGTTGAATCAATGCACGCTCACGATTCAGCAATAACCGTGTAGCAGCCTGAGTTTCCAAAGCATGAATAATCTCAGGGAAAGACGCCCTCAGGCTCTGGATATGATTGAGCGTTTCCTGCTTATTAAGCTCCACCTCCCCTCGAATCTGTTTGGCTAATTCCGCGTCTTGAGTCAGCACATCGATATGATCCGCCAAGGCGTCCTGAGCATGAATAAAGCCCCGCGCCATGTCATAGCCTTGTGCGAGATGATCAAACGCCAGCGAGGTACCCAAGCGTTTAGTGCCTTTCATACCTCGTAGGATGGATATCCACTTAGGGGTTTGCCAGGCCTGCATTAACTCTTTTCTTGGGGCGATCTGAGGTTCACCGTCCAGTGCATGTTCCACCGCTTCCACCAGCTTATTGGTAGCCAACTTACCTAATGTGCCCGTTTCAAACTGACTCCAATAATTCTTCCGTTCCGTTTCCAGCAATCGACGCTTAACTGCGACGGCCAGTTCCTGCTCGTTAATCTGATTGTCTTCCTCGGCCTGGGTATCGACCTTCAAATTGGCACTTTGCTTTACCGTCTCCCAATCGGCACCCTTGAGAAACTCACTGGTCATCATATCCGGCAACATTTTATTCAATGCCTGATTGATCTCACCTTGCGCTTTATCGACTGTGGCTTGCTTGGCCGAAGGTAATTTATCCAAGCCCAGCCAGTGTAATACCATGCCCATAGACGTGCCGTTTACCAGAATGGTTAACACCACAATTCCGGCGCAAAGGAACATCACCTGATCACCGATCTCTTTAGGTATCTGATCATTGGCCGCCACTGTTAATGCCAGCGCCAAAGACACAGCACCTCTTAATCCGCCCCACACCAACACAATCGCTTTCTGACGATTAATCCCAATGCCGATGCGTTTCAAGATGGGCATAAACAAAGCCACCGAAAAGCTGCGTATCAACATGATGCCCACATAAAGAATGATCAACGCCTGCCATAAATCCATATCGGTCAGCGGTACACGAACCGCCACTAACACACCCACCAGCAAGAAGATTAAGGTATTGGCAATGTGAGCCATCATCTCCCAGAAATGATGGAGAAAACCGGCGACCTCTGGCGAGATCCGGGTACGACCAATACTGGCGTACATCAGAGCCAATGTAACGACCGCCACCACCCCGGAAACATGAATACTCTCAGCCAATAAAAAAACCAGATACGCAGCCATGATCGACAAGGAGATCTCAATCATCGGGTCGTTAAACACCCGTCCAAGCCAGATAATGCTCCAACCACCCAAGGCGACACCAATCAGTAAACCTGCGGTAACCACCCAGCTAAATTCCATCGCGACAGCAAAGATATTCACTTCCTGTCCGACACCACTCAACACCCAGCCATAAAACAAACTAAAGAACACAATGGCGGTGCCATCATTAAACAGGGACTCGCCTTCAATCAAGGTCTCCAAACGCTTGCGAGAACTCACTTCCTTCAGTAACGCCACCACGGCAACCGGATCGGTAGCACTGATTAAAGCCCCGAACATCAGACACATGGCCCAACTCCAATCAAAAGGAAAAGCCCACAGAGCCAGTCCGGCCGTTAGCATGGTAGCGACGATCAAACCCGGCACAGCCAGCACTGCAATTTGAACAAACATGCGTCGGAACAAGTGCACTTCCATCGCAAAGGCACTTTCAAAAATTAACGTCGGTAAGAATAAATAGAGAATCAAATGCGGGCTGATATCCACCACCAGATTAAGGGTGTCTGCCAGAACCGGTGTATTGGAAGTAAAGAAATCCGTACGATGTATCAGGCCCATCACCAGGCCAATCACCAACAACGCCACGGTGTAAGGGATCTGAGTCCCCTTCAAGAGGTGACGAACACTGGCCCCTATAAACAGTGCCAACACCACAAAGATAAGAACAAGAAGACCGGTTTCGAAGTGCATCTGAATGCTCCCAGCCAATAAACCTCTGTTTACTATAGACCAGTGCACTGAATAGAAATGGCTTCCTTCACCACAGAAGCCATTTACCGATAAACGTCATCCATATGAGAACATGCGCTTTATTTATCGCCTCAATGTGAGGTACAAAAGACATTCACTTTCGACAGACTTTTTACAAGAGACATCCCATGTACCGTCTAATCCAACTGACCTTGTGCCTGTATTTTTTTACAATAGCCTCGTTCACTACCGCCACAGAGTTGGCCCAGCTAGTCCTTACTGTGCATGGCCTCACCCCTAATCAAGGGCAGGTTAAAGTCGCCGTCCATACGCAGGAAGAAGAGTTTCTCGGAAAAGCCGACATTAAGAGTTCTCAAGCCGTCAGACAGCAAGACACCGTGACGTTTATCTTTGACTTAAAACCCGGCACCTATGCCGTCAGTAGTTTTTATGATGTAAACATGAATGATGAATTGGATACCAACTTCCTGTTTATACCAACAGAACCGGTTGGTTTTGCAAATCAGCCGAGCAGTCGCTTTGGGCCTCCGAGCTTTGAGGATGCAGCCATCGAAGTGGGCCGAAAGAAAATGATCAATATCACACTGAAGCCGATATTCGAGTAACCAAGCTAAACTGATCATTATTTGCACATCACAAGGGAATAACTAAGATTTAAGTAATAGATAACGCAAGAGATCAACTTCATGAAAAAGCTCATTCTGTCCTTTACGTTATTTATGTTTACCTCTCTCTCTCACGCCGAAAGCATAGAGAACATCACTTGGCTTACGGAAGAGTATCCCCCGTTCAACTATAAAGAAGATGGTGAAGTAAAAGGCATTGCCATCGATCTCTTACTCGAAATTTGGAAGAAACTGGGCGTTAATAAGACGAAGTCTGATATAAAGTTAGTACCCTGGGCCAGAGGGGTAAAAACACTACAAACCCAGCCAAACACCTGTTTATTCTCCACAACACTCACCGCTGAACGCCTCAACGTACTGGGCTGGAAATTTGCTTATCCCATTCCCAGAATCCGGGATGAATCAGAGAACCAACTCATTGCCCTCGTTAAGAAAGGATTACGTTTTAACTCGACTCAAGATATTTTAAATTTTGACGGTAAATTTGGCGTTGTCCGTGACGATGTCGGTGCAGCACTGTTATTAAGCCTGGGCATCGGCGATCATAAGCTTGAAAGAACGTCCAAACCAGCACAATTAACCCGAATGCTGCAAGCAGGCCGTTTTGATGTGGCATCCTACAGTATTGATGCAATGCGAAAAGCGATGAAAACAGAGGGCATCAATCCCGACTTATTTGAAAGTGTGTATGCATTTCCTCTCACGCCGATGGGTTACGCTTTTCATCATAATATTGATCCGAAAATCGTGAAACAGGTACAACAAGCCATTGATAAGCTCTATGCCGAAGGGGTTGCGGATGAGATTATTGAGCGATATAAAGAAACCAAATAAAAGCACAAGTACACGACGCTAAGAAATAGATCTCTGCTTAATGCAAGTAGACCTTCATTAATCGTTCAAAATACCCTTCGGCATTTAAATCGCTCATGGCTTTTTCAATCTGTTCTTTGTGTTGAAGCAACTTCGAATTTTGGGAAATAGTGACAAAAGAAGGCTGTCCGGGAACTCGAAACGATGACTGTCTCAACTCGTAGCCCAGACTACGCATCAAAAACTTACCTTGCCGTTACATCTTGGAGCAGAGCAGTATTATCGAGAGCGAGGTTGGACCGATTAGAGTTCAATTAAGGTTGGAAATTACTCAGCCCTAGCTACCATAGGCAGCTCACCCTCAAGCCCCATTGCACGCATGATGATTGGACGCTTAATCAAAGGATGCTGATTCAATAAACTCATACCGAAGTTACGTAGGAAACGAACGGGCGGAGCGGTCTCGGCAAAGAGTTGTTTAAAGCCCTCCATCACTGACATCATGGATAGATTATTACCCATGCGGCGGCGCTGATAGCGACGTAAAACAGGTTCAAAGCCAATATCCAGACCTGTGTTAAAGGCAGCCACAATCTCTTCGGCCAAAACCGCCACATCCAACAGCCCAAGGTTAACACCCTGTCCTGCCAGAGGATGAATGGTGTGCGCCGCATCCCCCACCAAGGCAATGCGATCTTTCACATAGTGTTTGGCATGACGCTGTTTTAACGGAATTGAGAAACGACGATCGACCCACTGAACCCTGCCAAGACGATGTTCGATAGCGCGACCAATCTCGTCACAGAACAACTCATCCTTCATCGACATCAGTGCTTCCGCCCTTTCAGGCAGTTGTGACCAAACAATCGAGCAGAAGTGTTTGCCATCCACGGACGGCAAAGGCAAGAAAGCTAATGGCCCTTCATCCATAAAGGCTTGTCGGGCAACGTTGCCATGAGAGTGTTCAGTCTGAACCGTGGTCACAATGGCGTGATGGTGATAACTCCATTCACGAGTAGAAAACGCCGCCATATGACGAATGGCGGATAGTGCACCATCGGCTGCCACAACAACGGGTGCCGACACAACGCGACCATCATCCAGACCTAACACACGCTCATGCTGAGCCGTGTCAAGGTTGTCATCTTCTTCAGCAACCAGCACTGGGCCAAGTTGGCTAACGGCCGTCTTATCGATGACGGTAATGTGTTCATGCTGATTGATACGATGACGCAGCGCAGAAACCAAAATACGGTTTTCCACGATCGTGCCCAAATGATCGACATTCGCTTCTTCGGCGGAAAAATGGATTTCACCGGTTCCGGCGGCATCCCATACTGACATCCCGTCATAACCACAACTGCGCAGTTCCGACACCAGAGGCCAGACACCAATACGCTGGAAAATATTCTCGGACGCGTGCGTTAAAGCAACCACGCGAGGGTCAAATTGAGTATCAGACGCATCGACAGAAATAAGTGTAGGATCAAACGTGCCCGCTTCGATGATGCCTACTTTGATAGGCGTTTTTGACGGTTCTGACTCATTCAGCGTGAGTAGCATGGCCAGGGTTGCCCCCACTAAACCACCACCTACAATAATCACATCAAAACGTTCAGTTACTGCGTCCATAGACTGTCTTTCCCTATTCTGTAACGCCAACCATTTACACAGCTAAACCACACCAAAGACACCTTTAGCGCTTAGAACTTACTTGCGCACCAAGACCCAAGCCCATTGCTTGTCTGGCAAATAATGATTTCGCCGGAGCAATGCGATCTAAGGCAATCAAGCCCAGTTCCCGCAAGCGGGTTAACCAAGACGCATCGTTGGTGAAGAGCTCAATTAACCAATGAGAGAATGAGGTCGTGAGCCATTGGTCCAGTTGTCGTTGATCCTGATATTGCGATAACCAGTTCAGTTCCATTAAGGATTCATTTTGATTCAGTCGTTCCGTGATCGCCTCACTCAAACAAAGTAAGTCACGAATAATCAAGTTGAACCCCTGACCCGCTACTGGATGAAGGGCATGAGCAGAATTGCCAAGCAGGACAATTCCCGGCCGCACTTGATCGGTGACTCTCATCAAGCTAAGAGGATAAGAGGCTCGGCTACCTACCTTGGTAATCGGTCCAAGACGCGTACCAAACTGCTGTTCAAGTAACTGACTAAATTCTCGATCCGACATCGTCAAACGTTGCTCGATCTGATCTTCAGGTACACTCCAAATCAAGGCACTACGACTTTCTTTGTTGGTGCTTGAAGTAAGCGGTAACAGCGCTAACGGCCCGTCTGGCGTGAAACGTTCGTAAGCGACATTTTGATGCGAAAGATGAGTACCGACATTACACACCAACGCGTGCTGATTATAGGCCGTTTTACTGGCTTCGATACCAAGCATCCCCCGCACACTGGACTGAGCACCATCGGCCACCATCAAGAAATCAGCAATGATGGTTTTGCCCATATCAAGCGTCAGCTGCACGCCTTCCGGCAATTGGGTTAGCCCAGTCACCTTGGCTGGCGCGATCCATTCTACCGAACTGCATTTTGATAGCGCGTTCATCAAGCACTGGCCAAGCCAGGCATTCTCAATCACGCACCCCAGGCTATCCACCTGGCAATCTCGTGACGTCATTTTGGTCGTACCAAAACCACCTTTCTGAGACACATGAATCTGATCGATTTCAGCAACTTGTTGAGCAAGCTCAGACCACACTCCCATTTGATCAAAGATGCGACGAGTGCCTTCTGATAAGGCGGTAGAACGGGCGTCAAAACTGGGCTGATAATCACCAGCCTTAGCATCAAAAGCTTCAATTAATACCAATCGCTTTTGATACTGCTCCAACACAGGGGTCAGCATGAGGGCCATGGTTAATCCCGCCATTCCGCCACCGACAATGGCAAAATCAAACTGGTTATTGGCCAAAAAATCTGTCGCGTTCGTATCGTCTGTCATGATCAAGCCGTAGCCATTAATTCTTCAATCTCTGAAACTTCCTTAGGAACACCTGAGGTCATCACTTCATACCCGCTTTCAGTGACGATCACATCGTCCTCAATGCGAATACCTATACCACGCCACTTGGCCTCAACTTCTTCACAATCCGGTGCAATGTACAAACCCGGTTCAATGGTCATTACCATGCCGGCTTCCAGCACGCGCCATTCATCACCGACCTTATATTCACCCACATCGTGCACATCCATTCCCAGCCAATGCCCGGTACGGTGCATGTAAAACTTCTTATAGCCTTCGTCCTTAATCAAGGTATCCACATCACCTACCAGAAGCCCCAGTTTCACAAGACCTTCAGTAAGCACCTGAACTGCAGCTGTGTGAGGGTCGTTCCAATGATTGCCTGGCTTTACCTGTTCAATCGCCGCATACTGCGAGTCTAAAACCAACTGGTAGAGCAACCGTTGCGGCTCGGAAAAAGTACCTGATACAGGGAAGGTACGAGTAATATCCGAGGCATAAAAATCCAATTCTGCACCGGCATCAATTAATACCAGATCACCATCCTTTAATGGCTGATCGTTATCAACGTAATGCAGAATACAACCATTCGCACCGCCACCAACAATGGTGCTATAAGCTGGCGCACTCGCACCGTTCAACATAAATTCATGCAAGAATTCAGCTTCTAACTGATATTCCATCATGCCCGGCTTACATACTTTCATCGCGCGAACATGGGCTTGTGCTGCAATTTCAGAAGAACGACGCATTATGTTCAACTCATCGTCCGATTTGTAGAGACGCATGTCGTGAAGAAGGTGATCCAAGGCGGCAAATTCACCCGGTGGATGAGCACCGCTACGCACCTTGGCTTTAATGGCGTTCACCCATTCCATCACTTGTTTATCGAATTGAGGATCACAGCCCATGGAATAATAAACGCGGTCCTTGCCTTCCAGCATGCCTGGCAGGATTTCATCAATATCACTGATCGGAAAGGCATCGTGAGCACCGTACTTCTCAATCGCCCCTTCAGGGCCAGATCGATAGCCAGTCCAGATTTCTTCTTCGCGCTTACGCTCCCGACAGAACAAGATGTACTCACCATGTTCACGGCCTGGGATCAATACCGCTACCGCTTCCGGCTCATTAAAACCAGTCAGATATTGAAAATCACTGTCCTGACGGAAGTTAAATTCTGCATCCCGATTACGGATCTTAATTGCGGAGGCAGGCAGGATAGCGATGCTGTTCGGCACCATCATTTCCATTAATGCTGTACGACGCTGAATATATTCTTTCGAAGAAATCGCTAACTGAGTCATGCCTTTCTCTCTTATTTATCTCTTATTTTTATGCTGAGGCCATTCAGCAGCAGTCATTAGTGTAATACCTTACCATCCGAAGAATCGTCTTCCGCCGAGTCATCTAAGGTCGCCTGACGCAGCATCAGTACACCAAGGCGTACATACTCATAAAGCTCATACAGGTCTTTTTCGTTTTCTTCTGAATCCGACATCTGATCATCTAATTCCGAGATCGCATGCAAATGGTTCAAAAGTTCTACCAACTCCGACGGCAAAGAACGTTTATGTTCAGCCGCCATGCCGTAACCCGTGATAAATCCACTGGACCAAACCGCCAACGCATTAGCACGCTCACCCACTTCATAATCATCCGCTGGCATCAGCAGTTGAAAGTCATACTGATCTGACGCTAAGCCGTCACGGGTCGACTGATATATTTCCTGCAAAATGGACTTGGCACGATCGTCCAAAGCCGACACGTCCATATCAATCATATCCAGTAACGCTAACCAATCGTCGACGCCTTTCTTTGGTGCCTGAACCAACATTCCCACCAGCACACCGTGCACTTCAGACGGTTCCTGCTGTACCTTAAGTTCCAGAAACGCGTCGGCGAGATCTTCGAATAGTTGTTCCAAGCTGTTTTCTTCTTGATTGGTCATATAACTGGCCTTAAAAATACCCAAATTAACAATCGCGTTATCCTAGCATCTGTCGATAACGCACACCAGAAAGCCGCATGATTCTTAGGTAAACAAGGGGATCAAAACAAGGGCTCTGTCGCTATATTCACGCATCGACCTGCTGGTTAGCATTCGTAATTGATAATTGGACTATAATTCTTACTAAAACATTCGGTTAGTAATTGACCGCAATCTGCCACGGTTCTATAGTAGTTTTGGCCTTGAAGTAAGAAGATTAAAGATGGACAATTTGAGTTTCCCCGATCTGGAAAAAAAAATAATCGAGCTGATCGCACAATACGAAACTCTGCTCGAAGATAATCG
>Ga0255772_10000335_pt1 | contig 45822 bp, 61 predicted proteins | sample 071ome_34_FD_179970 | JGI IMG/M metagenome (GOLD analysis project Ga0255772, IMG submission 179970) | Coastal salt marsh microbial communities from the Groves Creek Marsh, Skidaway Island, Georgia - 071411BT metaG (version 2) | ecosystem: Environmental > Aquatic > Marine > Intertidal zone >...
AACTAGAAAACACAGTTATTCAAGCCCTAAAAAAAGAGTTTGGAATGATTTATGAAGAAAATGAAGAACATATTGTTATGGAAAAGGTAAGGATTGCTCGTCATCTTTATGAAAAGGCAACCGATGATTTCCGAGTGAATCAATCTGCTCAAAACTACAATCATCTAATTATTGCTATGGTTTCTTTACAATACTGGAATCAAAAGAAAGTTCGTCTATTCTCAACTAGGGAGGACTTTTGAATGTGTGGTGCAATTTCAACCCCGTGTGAAACAGAAGGTTGTGAACGATTTACTAAGGAGGTTTATTGCTTTAAATGTAAAGCAAACATGGCTCATCCAACAGGTGTTTAAAATGGATTGTAAAAAATGTCAAGGAACGGGATGGTATAAAGTCCCAAATGTCCGTCTTGAAATTATGGAGAATGTTGAATGTATGGATTGTTTAGCACATGAAAACTTCAAAGACCATTTGAAAGGCGAATTGTCCCGACTTCTAATCAACACAAGCCAACAGAAACTTGCTCAAATTGTAGCACAGTTGATTGTTAATTCAGTTGATAGGAACGAGAATGACGACATTCAACGAATTGAGAGTATAATTCATACGAAAAACACAATGAACGCTCTCACGCTTGCAGAAGCGTATTCACAATAAGGAAATGGCTCACATGGGCGTATGGTGTAATAGGATAGCATTTTGGCCTTCTAAGCCGAAGATTCGGGTTCAAATCCTGATACGCCCGCCATTTTCTGTTGTTGAACCAACTTTTAGACAAGACCGCCGCCATGTTTGGGTTTTTTATATACTCTCGGCTGTTGGTCTTTTCAACCAAACCAATTAAAAAATAAAGAGGTAATAAAATGTATAGTGAACAAGAAACAATGCAAACCGTGATTCTTAATATCCTTTTGAATCACGAAAGAGTTACGAATGAAGATTGTAAAAACGCTTTACTTCATGCGAATCTTATTAAGCCAACAACCAATGATATGAATAATACTATTCGTGCATTATTTATTTCCTTGAAAAGATTTTTCAAGGAATATGATATTTCGTTGTATGGTGGTTTTTTAGATGTAAAAGATAATGTTAAGTATTACAAAGCAACAGAAGAAGCAGTTGAGTTTTGTAGCAAGATGCTATTACAAGAAATGTATGACGAAGATGGACAATTAATTGGGTGTTTCTTTCAACACCCAATTGCACTTAAAAAAGAAAGGATGGAATTAATATGAATGAAATAAAACCAAAAGTAGAATTTAGAATAATTGACGCAGAAGATATGCCGCCAATGGTTATATCACAGAATGAAAATGATGAACCGAAGGTGGTGATTAATACTTATCACCGACTTTGGTTAAGTCTTAACCGACGATTGATTGCAGGTATCATTGATGCTTTGCCTGAAAAACTAGATATGATTCTCTCTTCATATCTTAGAGAACAACGAAACTTTGAAAAAATGGATAGGGAGGAATAAATATGGCTGGAATACAAAAACAATGCATTGTTTGTGATGAATTTTTTATGAGTAGAACGATTAAGTCGGCAAGGTGGGAGAAAAAATGCCCAACTTGTTATGGGAAACAAAAACAAACAAGTGTTATTGCACAAGCACAAAAGAGACAAAGCAACTTTGATGCTTCTGTTCGTAGGGATATTGAAAAGTTGTATGCAAAAGTCTCTGACATTGATGTTCTGATAAGTGCAGAAATTAGTAATGCTTTTGCCTCATTATCAGACAATCAATTGTTTGATAAAATCCATCAGCAGATGGAACAAACTCTTAGTGAAAGACTCAAAGAAATCAAAGAAGAGAACGATAAGTTCAAAACTAAGATTCAGAGTCAATTGGTTACTTTGAACAATAAAATTGTAAAAATTATGCAGGAGATGGAAGAAAATGATTAAAGGATTGATTAAAGGTATTGCATATACCGCAGGTGCATTAGCATTGGGCGGGATTGGCGTAGCCATCGTAGCCCATATTGCAGAACGGGACTACCCTTTGGAGTAAGTGGACTCCTTTATATACTTTGGAAGAGTAGAGAAAACACACATCAGGAGATGATATTATGATTAAGTTAAGAATTATGAATGAAACTGGACACACAGAAGTTGTTCTCGCACAAAGCGAGGTTATTGATGAAATTGACCGACACCCTACCCATTGGGTCTTTATTGACGGAGAAATGGTTAGCCGAGAATCTATCGGTGAAATTAACTGGGAAACGGTTCAATCTGTTGATTTGACTCCCGCAATCGTTGGAGGGTGCTATTGAAATTAGTGTAATTTCTTTACTCTTCCAAACCGCATTTTGGGGGTAGCGTGGGGTTAATCCTCCCTGCGCTATCCCCTTTTTCGGGTGATGCAACCCGATTTGATTAATTTTATCAACCAAAATGGATTAAAAATAATGCTAGACCTTAAAGGATGGAAATTAGCATCCTGTATTCAGATAAACGGTTTAGCAGTAGTAAAACCTGACTTCTATCCCGCCCGTCATGTCCTCGCTATGGGGACGAGGGGCTACATTTATGCCGAAGGGCAGACTCGGATTGAATACGCAGGGCAGACATTTTCATCCACAGAAGAATTGCTTTTTTCTTGTGGAAAAGATGCTATTCTGAATTTTAAGGACTGGGTATTCCTTGAAGAAATGGAGTGGGTAATAACCGATGGAACTAATTGGTTATCTTCTTTCTCTAATCTTTCTGAATTACCTAAACGAAGTAAATATAGGTGTTAAACATGACTCAAGCCCCAAACAAAAAGATTTTATCAGACATTACTGTGCATATGAAATACGCAAAATACAACCCTGAACTTCTCCGCCGAGAGACTTGGGATGAAATTGTTGAGCGAAACATGGAAATGCACATTAGAACTTATCCCCAATTAGAAACAGACATTAGAGAAGTTTATACTCACTTTGTCAAGACTAAGAAAGTTTTGCCTTCTATGCGCTCAATGCAATTTGGCGGTAAGCCGATTGAAATTAGCCCTAACCGTGTTTATAACTGTGCTTATATGCCTATTGATACTCACATCGCTTTTAGTGAAGCCATGTTCCTATTGTTAGGAGGAACAGGTGTAGGATATTCAGTTCAACGACATCATGTTGAATTGATGACTCCTATTCAACATCCTAACCCAAATCGCCAACGACGATATTTAGTTAATGATTCAATAGAAGGTTGGGCTGATGCAGTAAAAATTCTAATGGAATGTTATACGGGTATAAGAACATCTACTCCTACATTTGATTATTCTGATATTAGACCAAAAGGTTCTCTTTTGAAAACTTCTGGCGGAAAAGCCCCAGGCTCACAACCATTAAGAGAATGTCTTGTTAAAATTGAAGGAATGCTTCAAAACATTCCTAATGGTTCTGTATTGAAACCTATTCAAGCACATGATATTATGTGTCATATTGCTGATGCTGTTCTTAGTGGGGGTATTCGTCGTGCGGCCATGATTAGTTTATTTTCAGCAGACGACCATGAAATGATTGCTTGTAAATCTGGTAATTGGTGGGAAAACAATCCACAAAGAGGCAGGGCAAACAATTCAGCAGTATTGCTACGCCATAGAGTAACTAAAGACTTCTTTATGGATTTGTGGAACAGAATTAAAGCATCTGGTTCTGGAGAACCGGGAATTTATTTCAATAATGACAAAGATTGGGGAACAAACCCCTGTTGTGAAATTGCTCTCCGACCATATCAGTTTTGTAACTTAACTGAAGTAAATGCTTCAGACATTACAGACCAAGCAGATTTAGAATCAAGAGTTTCTGCCGCCGCTTTCCTTGGAACGCTTCAAGCAGGATATACTGATTTTCATTATCTCCGTGAAGTTTGGCGAAAGAATACAGAAAAAGATGCTTTGCTCGGAGTTTCTATGACTGGTATTGCTTCAAATGTTGTTGAGCATTTAGACTTAGAAATGGCCGCCTATGAAGTTAAAAAGGAAAACGAAAAGGTTGCTAAGTTAATTGGTATTAATCCTGCTTCACGAACCACCTGCGTTAAACCTGCTGGAACGACTTCTCTTGTTCTTGGGACAAGTAGTGGGATTCATGCTTATCACGATGAGTATTATATTCGCCGTCTGCGTGTTGGTAAGAATGAAGCAATCTATGGTTATCTCGCAACCAATCATCCCGAATTGGTTGAGGATGAGTTCTTCAATCCGCACGAACAGGCTGTTATTTCAGTTCCTCAAAAAGCACCAGAAGCAGCAATTACTCGCCATGAATCAGTATTTGATTTATTAGAAAGAGTGAAAAACTTTAGCATTCGTTGGGTTCGTGCAGGACATAATGATGGGTTGAATACTCACAATGTTTCTGCTACTATTTCTATTAAAGATGATGAATGGGAAACAGTTGCCGATTGGATGTGGCTTAACCGACATTATTATAACGGACTGTCTGTTCTTCCATACGACGGAGGCACATATACTCAAGCACCTTTTGAAACCTGCGATAAAGAAACATATGATAAATTGACTGAAACACTACAAGATGTTGATTTGACTTTGATTCAAGAATTGCAGGATGATACAGACCTTTCAGGCGAAATTGCCTGTGCTGGCGGTGCTTGCGAAATCTAAGGTGATTAAATGAAACTCTTCAAATCGTTTGAAGAGTATTTAGAAACAGTAATATTAATGATTAGAGATTTGTCAGACGACTCTCTTAAAAGAATAAACTTAGCAATAAATGTCTGTGATTCATACATGGATGAGAATGAAAAAATGTTTAGACTAAATACTACATTAAAAGAATGTTTTTGGGAAATTGAGGAAGCCATCTTTTGTGGCTTTCACAAATACCTAATAGAACAAAGTGCTAAGACTAAAGAGTTGGTTGATTATCATAGAGTCAATTGCGAAGGAATAGATTGTAAAATCTGTAAATCAAAAGAATTAACAATAAACAGAATGAGGAATTTAAATGAGAGAACACGACCCAAATTATATTCTCAATAAGAGAAACAATAAACAAATAGCCACACGATGCCGTGTGTGCGGTGGGCAACTTATGGTTGCTGATGAAATTAAAAAAGAAATTCACAATAAATGTGATAATGATGATAAAAATGTATATATGATGTGATAAAATGAAATTAAATATATCAGTTCCCGACGATTCCAACAAATATTATAGTTGTGATATTACCTGCGAAACTTTTAGTTTTCCTGAACTCAAAACCGTTTCTTATATAAGAGCCGCAAAAGACCCTGTTCAAGCGGGCTTAGAATTATTTTGGAAAAACATTATTTCTCCAAGAAAAAAACGGACTTATCATAGTCTAAGACAGCAAATACATTTTGCTGACCAGTTTCATCATATTGTGTTCATTGAAGAATGTCCTATTGTTCTTTCAAGAGAAGGTATTCGCTACCACTTGAACGGTAAGGCTTACAGTTTAGCAACTATTTGTTCTGCTTTGGCTAGAATTACTTTCAAGGCTTGTTTTGAAAAAGATGGTGCTAAACTTCTTTCTTCTCTTTATTCAACTCTTGATTTACCTGAAAATGTTCTATATTGTATTGAAAACCGAGCACCTTTTCATTTCTTTGTTGATTTTGAAAAACAAGATGTTCGTTTAAATGTTGTTCAAATTGATGAGAAAATGCTGGCTATGGAAATTAGTGATGGTATTTGGGGCGAAATTACTCCTAAGCAATTAGATTCATATTGTAATTTTTATCTTCATGGAAAGAAAAGAGGCTCTTGGAAGTATCTTTCTCCTAAGAGTCTTTACACTAAATTAATTGGTCGTGAACCCAGCAGTTCTGAGTTAAAGGTTATGATTGCTTTTTTGATGCAAAACAGAATGCAAGATATTGTTGATGCTAGAGCATTGGAATTGGTTGCAGATATGCTGGTTCAACACAAAGGTCGTCTTTCTGCTGAGTATGATGATGATGTTCTTACCACTATTTATATTCGTGGTAAAGACTATGATTGGATGCTAACCAACAACCGATATAAGTCAGGCATTCAAATGGTTTCAACTTATGTTTGGCAACCAATTTTTGAAGAATTTAAAGATGAAGAAAGCGGTATAGTTAAAAAAGTTCTTTCTCCTCCAAGTTGGAGAGGCCCAATTTGTATTGATAATATGGCCGAAGGTTCTCCTTTGGGCGACCAATTCGCAACAAGGGCATTGGCTTTATTAAACGACTTCCACACAATTAAAATAGTGAATACAATTAGGCGGTATCTTACTGCTGAACCCAATGAATATAGAGTTGATAATGATGAATTGCGATGAATGTGGTAGCAACGATAATTACTTTGATGAGATTCAAGGTGAAAGAATCTGTAATGAATGTGGCCTTGTTCTTGTTCAAGAAATGTTTGAAGAAACTGTCCATATCTTAGATACTGGCGGTAATCTGCAACATTCAGCAGACAAGGGGAAATTAGGCTCAGTTATTACTGGAAAAGGTTCTTATAAGTTTAATAAGTTTGGTAAAAATAGTGTGATTCCTAAATCCATTCAAAATGGACTTGTTCATTGTAACATGGTATTAGCAAATGTAGCACCTAATCTTAACTTAAATGAAAGAGTTGAAAAACTTTACATAGACTTAAACAACAAAGGCATATTTGGCCGAAGTCAATACGAAGCAAGAGCAACGGCAGTTGTTTTTTATGCGTTAAGGGAAAATGGAACACCCTACCCATTTAAAGAAGTAATGGGTGAGTTTGAACCTAATTTAAAAGTAGTAAAGCGTTTGGTTAGAAAAATTAACCAAACCTATCGTAATAGCGCAAACTACATGCCTATCAATCCTCAGTATTTACTTGAACAAACTCTCAATAAAATTACTGATGATTTAGTATTCAAGCGTCAAGCAATTAAAGTGCTTGAATTTTTTGAATCAAAGGTTGAACAGAATACATTTAACAGAGGCCGTTCTTATTATGCTTCTATTATTTGGATTACTGCAAAAATGACTGTGAATACTCAAATTACACAAGTATTGATTACAAAGAAAACTGGGTTTTCTAGATTTAATATTCGCAGACAAACCAAAGAGATTCTCAGTATGATTGGATTAGAATTAGCCAATCAAGTTAAAGGAAAACAATTAAGTGAACTAGGTGAATAAAATGTTTGAAAGGGAATGGAATAGAATAGCAAAGAAAGTATATACAAATGCAGTTAATCATGGCTTTTGGAAAGAAACTCCTAATGATGGCGAGCGCATGGCTTTAATTCATGCTGAAATTAGTGAAGCACTTGAAGCCCTGCGAGAAGGTAATCCTTCTTCATCAAAGATTATTGAATATAGTAATCTTGAAGAAGAATTAGCCGATGCAGTAATTCGTATTATGGATTATGCTTTTGGAAAAGATTTAGATATAGCGGGTGCGATTCTCGCTAAGATTGAATACAATCAAAGCCGTGAATATATGCATGGTAAATCGTTTTAAGGTGAATAAGATGTGTGAACACGATTGGAAACAGACAGACAGTTATGCTGATACCTTTTGGGAAGGATATGGCGTTGATGCTGTAAATTTTGAAGAATTAATAATTGAATACACTTGCACAAAATGTGGAGAAACTAAGGAGGAATAAATATGAGAAAAGTATTAGTAATTGGAGCAGGCGGAATTGGAAGTTTTCTAATTCCTACTTTAGATAAAGTCGGACTTTACCGCATTCATGTGGCTGACCCCGATAGCGTAGAAACAAAGAACCTACCTTATCAAAACTTTAAGAAAGGTCATGTAGGGCAAAATAAGGCTCAAGTAATGATGGATTCTTATGAATCTGTCGCTACTTATAGCAAATATCCTGTTTTGACTGAAAAACAAATGTCGGGCTATGACCTTGTGATTTGTTGCGTTGATAACTTGGGCGTAAGGCGAACCTTATACAACACAAGCCTTAAATGGCTTGACTTACGAGCGCAGGGCAGAAATGCCGCCCTTGTGTCGCATAAGGCCGACCCGAAAATGTATGATATGCTCTTAGCAGGTGAAGAAGGTTCATTCAGTTGTCAAGGGGATTCATGGGATGGAACAAATAGTAATGTTCATTTTATGCAGGTCGCAATCGCAGGATTAGGCGCACAATGGATTCAAAGATACTTCAATCAAGAAGAAGTAAGAGATTATATGGTGGTGAATGTATGAGAAAAAGAAAGATATATACTGATGAAGAGATTGCTCACATGGTTGTAGGCAGAACTCTCAAGAAAACTTGGGAAACTATTGCTGATGAAATAGAAGTAAAGTTCGGCTATCGTCGCTCCCCAGCAAATCTTTCATTCAAATATAACTCTTTGATTGGATTAGATTTCAGCAATTATTATACTGATAAACAAACACAGTTTGTTTATGCCGCTTGGCTAAATAATTTTCCTATGAAGAAAATTATTGCTGGCTTTGAGGAACAATTTCAGCAAAAAATTAACAAAGATAATGTTGATTTTATCGTGAAACAAATGAATCACGAACAAAAGGTTAAATCAGAATTAACCGAAACAAAAAACAAAATAAAACAAAATATGGAGATGAAAAAGATGAAGAAAAATGCATGGACAAAAGAAGAAGATGAGCAATTGCTTGCTTGTGGTTCTTGGAAGAAGGCTATGGAATTGGATAATGGTCGGTCAAGGTCGGCTAAAAACCAGCGATGGTCTTTTCTTCAAAAACAACAAACAAAAAATGGCGTAAAGCGTGGGCGGCTCTCACAGGTTGAATTAGAAATGATTCGTAATTGTGAAACCGTTGAAGAAGCAATTGCTCTTAACTTGCGAAAACCAGAAACAATTACTAAGCATTTCTTGTTGCTTAAAAGTGATTCACATTCTCATAAGGAATGGAAGAAGAAAGAAGCGGTTCTTGCCGTTGAGCCTAAGCAAAAGGTTCATGGAAACAAAGGTAGAAAATATAGCCCTCGCTGGACAAAAGAAGAGGACTATGACCTCATCTTGAACTTTTACGAACTTTCAATTGACGAAGCCCGAAACCGATTTAATCGGCCATACGGGGCTATCGCAACCCGCTTAGAAAAGTTGGTTGATAGCACAAAGCCTGAGCATATCTCTATGCTTATGGAGGCTTCTAAGGAAATCAAGGCTCGCAAACAATCGCAAGCCCCGAAGCCAAAAAAGAGCCGCCGTATGCTTCGTAAGGAGCGAAAACAGGCCAAGAAAACCGCTAAGTTGGAGGCCAAATTGAAGCGTGTCCGAGGTGAATAAACATGGGAAAAATTAAAGATAAATACTGGAAAGAAATTGAAAACGAAGATGATTCAGGCTACGATGATTGGGTTGCTGAAAATGCCCTCATTGATGAAGCACGACTTACTGCTCAACAAATCATTGAAAACCACTTTGAAGAATTGCTTCAAGAACAATTAACTTCTTGTGCTGGCCCAAAAGAAAAACTTCTTGATGTTGCTATGCACAACCATAGTTTTCACGACACTATTTGGGAAGCATCAACGGTTCTTTTGCCCAATCTTGAAGTTCAAGTAGTTATTGATGGTAAAAACAATTGTTTCGTATCAACAGGAACAGCAGGATATGTTGATTTCTTTCAACCTCCTGTTGGAATGAGTTTGCCTATTCGTTGTTGGATTCATACTCATCCCTTTGGGGCAGCATACTTTAGTGGAACTGATATTCGGACAGTTTCTATTTGGGAACTAAATATGGAATGTGCATATGTTCTTGGTGGAGAAGGCCACTATGGTTTTTGGAATCAAAAAGAACCACAACAACTTGAAATCTATCGCAACTTTGAATCAGAACAAATTCAAACTTGGAATAAAAAGGAGGAAGAAGAATGACAAAGTTTAGAACAATTAAAAGTGGGTTAAGCACAGCAAAGAAATACGGAGAAAGACCAATGCGCCGACATGATGAAGAACCATTAGAACCTCATCATATTCGTCATCCTAATGACAAAAATGAGCGAAGAACCGATAAAGGTGTTCAATGGGTTAAGAAAGGTGCTAAAAAGACTGAGCGTGAAAAGCGTCTTGAGCAATTTTACAAAACTCATGTTTATACTTGGGTTTCAGAAAACCGCCGAGCATGGGTCGCTATTCCTCAATCGGAGGAAGAAGAATGAAGGCTTTGGGTAATTATGCAGTAATTAAACTAGAAAACTCTGTTTCTGCGTCAGGTATTCAGGTTAAAATTGATAGCACAGGTATTGTGCATTCATGTCCTTCTATGCCTGAAGTAGAGGGTAAATTGGTTCTATTTGATGATAGACACCGTTTTGTTACCCATGATGATATGATTATTGTTTCCGTTGAACATTTGTTGGGTGTGATTGAATGATTTTGAATGGAGAAGAAGTAAAACAAAAGTTGCTACAAGGTATTAACTTGGTTGCTGATACTGTAAAACCTACTCTTGGCCCTCAAGCCAAAACTGTTATTTTGCAGGGTAATCCACCAGTCGTCATTAATGACGGAGTAACTATTACAAAGTATGTTTCCCATGATGACCCTTATGTTCAAATGGGTGTCCAATTAGTTCAAAATCTAGCAAGTAAAGCACAAGAAGGGTCAGGTGATGGAACGACTACTGCTTGTATTCTTGCACAGGCTTTTTGTAACGAATTGATGAAAAATGAAGAACAATTGACTACTCACGACTTTAATCTTCTAATGGAATCTCTTCGTGAACAAACTATTAATTTCTTAGATAGCATCTCTATTGAAGTTAATGACAACGATATTATGAATGTTGCTACTATTGCGGCAAATAACGACTCGGCATTGGGTGAATTGATTCAAGAAGCATTTAATACGGTTGGTCGTGATGGAGTTATTACTGTTGAGGAATCTAACAATTACCAAACTCAACTAATTCTTCGTGAAGGTATGGAGATTCAAGAAGGCTATCTTAGCCATCTTATGTGTAATACAGAAAGTGGAAAAGTAGAATTTGATAATCCCGTTGTTTTCATGTCAAATATGAGCCTTCGTCATTTCAAGGACATTATGCCTTTGCTTGAGTATTCAGCAAGTCAAAGCCGACCACTTTTAATTATGTGTAAAGGAATGGATGGTTCGGCACTTAACAATTTGATTATGAATCTAATCAATAAAACTGTTGAATGTGCAGTAGTTATGTCTCCTAACTTCGGAGATGCTCAAATTGATGAGTTGTCGGATATTCAGTCTTTGATAGGAGGTAAAGTCTTTGTTGAAGAGAGTAAAGACGACTCTAAACTTTTTACTGAAACTGATTTGGGAACTTGTTCTAAGGTTATCATTACTAAGGAAACTACGACTTTTATCGGTGGAGAAGGTAATACAGAAGAACGCATTAAATCTCTAAAACAACAGGCTCAAGAATTAAAGGGACATGATTTGGCTCGGATTAAAGCGAGAGTCTCTCGTCTAAAGGGAGGTATTGCTACCATTAAGGTTGGTGCTTCATCTTCAATTGAAATGCGTGAAAAGAAAGAAAGACTTGATGACGCACTTAACGCAACAAAAGCCGCTTTAGAAGAAGGTATTGTTGTTGGTGGTGGTGTTCCGTTTATTCGTCTTGCTTATGCAATTGAAGCACCAGAATGGTTTAGAAAGTCGGTTGTTAAGCCCTATCGTGTTTTGATGGACAATGCAAACTATACCGAGCAAACAAGAGTCGTTGAGTTTGAAATTGAAAAGACAATTGATGGGACAAACCCTAATTGGGGTTTCAATGCAGTTTCATGTCAGCATGAAGATTTGTTTAATGCAGGGGTCTTTGACCCTGTGAAGGTTTCTAAGAATAGTTTCTTAGCGGCATTATCAATTGCTCAGTTGTTTTATTCAACAGATGTAGCAGTATTAGTGGAGGAATAAATATGGTAGATGCCCTAAATATGTTATTGGATAATGAAATTGTAAGAATGACCGTTGTTTATGCTGATGGCTCGTTGGCCATTTTCCTTAGACAAAAGGACGGAACTTTTAGTGTAGAAAGGAGGCATTCTTGATGAAAAAAGCAATAACTGTGACTTTACCCGCACCTCACAAAGCAAGGGTTAAATGCCCTATTTGTGTAGGCAATAAATGTAAAGTCTGCGGAATGACTGGAGAATTAGCAATTGAAGTTGCGCCAAAAATCCCCATTCAAAGAGCACATATTATTAAATATGTTGTTGAAAATATTCATGAAGTAGCGAAAGAAATAACCAAAAAATATGGTTTAGTTCCAGAAATCAATACTTCTGAAGTCTTAGAAGTTAATCAAGGACAATTTGAAGTTGTTCAAGTTTCTAGTCTAGGTGGTGTTTGTTGGGTTGTGAATCGTTTGGATGATTTAGATACCCCAAGATATTTTACATCAAAACAGGAACTTGATAAGTTTAAACAGGGGTGGATGAATTGACAGATGAATTAGAAGTCAAAGGAACGATAGTCCGTAATGCTGAACTGGACTGTAAAATAAAGCGTGGTGTCTATTGGAACATAGATGTTATGGATATTCGTTGGTATCGTAATGACAAGCCAACGAATAAAGGCATTCGTTTGAATGTTGATGAAGCAAAATTGTTATTACAAATTTTAAGGAGAGAATTAGATGAAGAGAGTGAGTGATGTTCAATCAAAGAAAAGCCTACGGGCGGCAAATGAAGAAAGACAATACGGCCATAACGCAGTTCCGAGATTTGGAAATTGTGCTGGTAAGATTATTGATTTATTCGCACAGTATGTTGAGGATAGTATGACTGTTCCGCCTAAAGGTGGAAGAGGTTGTCGTGTTCAAAAAGAACATATTGATTTGTGTTTCGGTAAGTTTTATCAAGCGATGAGAGAATTTATGGACGGTGAAAAAAATGAATAGATATAATGAATTATTAGATTGGCTACAAAACGAACACAACGAAGTGTTTAATCAATGGGCGCAAATAGAAGAAGTAATGCTTCTTGAAGAAGAGCAGAAAGCCTCAGAAGAACATTCTAGAAATAATAGAATGTTTGATTACTGTATTTCTATGTATAAGAAAACATATCCCGACACTTCACCAGAGATTTTAAATGCTATTGATATGATTAATGATTCAGTAGATTTGGCTTATCCATATAAAATGGACGCTATTCGTTCTTTGTTGCATGAAAGGGGAGGAAGAATTTTTAGAGGTAGCGGTAATCTTTGGGGTCAATGGAAGAAAGAATTTAATACATTGGAGGAAGAAGAATGAATAAACTATATTTGATTACAACCAACAATAAGAAGTTTGATTCTTGGTCTAAAGAAGTGAAGAAGCAACTAAAGGCAAACTCTATTGCTTTAGAGGCTTTTAATTCGGGATATAATGAAGTAGTGAATGGAAATTATTTGGCGAGAGCCTCTTTTGTTTGCTATTGGGAAATCTATACAAATGACTCTTTAGCAAGACTAGCACCTGCAATTACTCAAGCATCATTAATCCATATGTTGCATAGATTCTTGGACGCACAAATGTATGAAGAAGCGAGGGTTGTTGAGCAATTAATGTTCAATTTCTTGCGTCTCCTTCAAAAACTAGACGGAGAGGAAAACAATGAAGAAGAGTGATTGGGTTTATTTGGCGAAAGCCATGTGGACTTATTCAGAGAAACATGAAGGAAAAATCAGTAACCTTCTAAAACAACTGATTGTAGAAATAAATAATAGTAAGGAGATGATTGAAAATGACATGGGAAAATATGAGCAGAATGCTACAAGCGACAGACCAATTGACACCGACTCAACAGATAAGTCGGATTTCACGGGACTTGGAGAGTTTTAATACTGAAAAGAGTAGTCCTTCTTTGGTTTTGCAGATTCTTGATAAAGATAAACTTGAAGCAAATAGTCTCGGTTTAGCAAAAGCAAAGAAATGGATGGCTAAAATCTTTGATGTTTTTGACGATGAAATTGATGGATTAATGTATGCTCACGATGATTTGGGCGAAGCAATTTATCACCTTGACCCATCAGCAGAAAAACAACGAAACTTTTCTGTTCAGTATGTTCATCGTATTTTGAACATGAACTGCGGAAAGATTGATTCTAACGAGTTTTCTATTCTTGAGGAATCAATTTTGGCTATGTCTGCAAACGCACGACGCTGGTTCATTCGCTATATGCTAAGAACACCACGAAACGGAATCAATGAAGGAACAGTTGCGAAGATTATCGCCAAGCATTACAATAAGAAGCAAGCAGATGTAAAGAAACATTTAAACTTCAATTCTGTTGAAGTAGTTATTTCTCATTATGTTGCTGGCTCTAATCCTCCATGTAATCTAACATATGGAAAATTCATTAAACCAATGCTTGCTAAAGAAGTTCCGATGAATAAATGGCCGACTAACTTTGTTGTTGATTACAAATACGATGGAAACCGCTATCAGATTCACATTGATGGTGATAAGACGATGATTTTTAATCGTAAAGGTAAGATTGTGACTAATCAATTCCCTGATGTTGTTGAATTGGTTCAAGCATATGGTGTTCAAAATGCAATTCTTGATGGTGAAATCTATCCTATCTTGGAAAACGGCGCACCTGCACCTCATAAGCAAATGGGAACAAGAGTTCATTCAAAGAATGTTCAAGAGGCTATGGAAAGAGTCAAGGTTGAATGGGTTATTTTTGATTGTCTAATGTTGAACAACGAAACAGTCATGGATTTATCATACACGGAACGCTTGGAGAAGATGAAAGACTTGCCGAATCAAGCACACCGAATCACCGAGGGCGACATTATGGCCTTTTACCATGAAGCAATCAACGAAGGATTTGAAGGAATCATCGTTAAGGACGCAAGCCAACCTTATCAATCAGGAAAACGCTCCGTTTCTTGGGCTAAATATAAACCTCCGCAGATTAATCTTGATGTTGTTGTCCTCTCCGCAAAATACGGGGAAGGAAAGAGGTCAAGTGTTTTCGGCACTTACGAATTAGGCGTGAAGGCTGATAATGGTTTTCATAGCGTTGGCTGGTGCGGGACAGGCTTCTCGGATAGCGATTTAATCAACCTCACCAATACCCTTCGGCGTAATGTTGAGTCGTTTGAAAATGGCCAATTCTTTGTTTCACCTGTTGTTATTTTAGAAGTAAAGGCTGATTTGGTTAGCCGTGATGAAAAGGGGAACATTGGACTTAGGTTTCCTCGTTGTGTTCGTATTCGTGACGATAAGTTCGTTGCTGATATTAATACTTTAAATGATGTGGAGAGATTAGAATGAAAGAAGAACAAGCAACTTGGAATACAAAATATTATCCTGATATTATGGGAAGATGCCGTAAGATTTCTGAAATGAGTCTTAAACAATGTAATACAGCAATTGGGACTTCTTTTGCTAGAATGAAAACAATTAAGACTCAACTTGATGGTTTATATCAACGGCGTTTTGTTCTCATGCAAGAGATGGGCGAAACAGATTATATGCGTAAAAACACTAAGGAAAAAATTGTGCAAAATCTTGCCCTTAAAGAACAAGTGCAAACTAATGAAAGAATGCAACAGATTTTACTTACGGCTCTCAATTTTATTGAACAAGGCCAAAGTGTTGATTTAGTAAAAGCAATTCTTGAACAAGCGAGGGATGAATTATGATTCAGCAAGGAGAAATGACAATTATTGATGCAGTAACATATAGGTGTTTAAAAGTTGATGAAGAAGGCTATGCTCATCTTAAGAATATTCTACATGAACAGGGAAGACCTAAATTAATTTTGCAGAAGTATTGTCCTTATATTGAGAATAACCAAATCATTATTCCCGAAAAACCAAAGTATGTAAAACCTAAACCTACTACTAAAATCAATGTAACTCAGTTAATAAAAGAAACTACTGATTTACAAATATCAAATGAAGCAAAGTATTTCATTACACAATGGGTGGAAACTGCGATTTCTAATCTTGTAAGCAACGCAGAAGAAAACGCTATTAACAGGGGCGACTCTCGCCTAACTGCGGCGCACTTCTATTGGCTTGAAACAAATACTGCACCTAATGGTTATTGGCCTTCAAACACAGAATATATTCAGGATTGATAGTATGATTGCCGATACCCAAATCCAAAGTTGGATAGAGGAATTTGGGACAGTAACAAGTTTTACTTTTATTGTATATGGTGATATGAAAGATGAAGAATTAGCCACTATTATCAAAGGCTTAGTTTTTCACTTAAACTGTAAAGGTCTGCAACCTGAAACTGCCGTATTTTCAGAATACATTGACGAAGAAAAAGCAGTTGCTTGGAATACTTTTCAAGGAACATCAATTTCTTTTGTCTTTGCAGGAGATGTATTAGACATTGAGAATGAGATTATTGAAGTTGTTCAAGATGGTTTAAAGTATCTTAGATATAAAAATGACTATATGGGTAATGATAGGAGTTGTTCTTATGTATAGTAAGGATATGCTTATTGGTATCTTGTTATCTTCGGGTAAATTAGACTTTAATATTGAAAGAGTAAAAGATGCCCAAATGGGCTATCGTATTCGGGTGAAAATTATCCTTCGTGCTGAAGAACCGTTTCTTAGAGCAGTAGAAAGAACACTACTTCAACATGAAATTACATCTTCTTACAAAGAAAAAGAGTCAAAGACAAGACCTAAGCCAGTCTTAAAAATTGGCGGCATTAAAAATCTGTATAAATTGACACAATTAGTTCCAGTATTGCCCGACGCAAAGGATGAATGGGGAATATTTAGAGAATTAGTTAGTCTAATATCTGAAAATAAACATAGAACATCAAGTGGACTTGATAGAATATTTGAATTAAAAGGGGTAATTTAATGGGATTGACAAATAAAAATAATGACAATAGAACAATTTTACTAACGGGCAAAACTGGAACGGGAAAATCAACAAAGGCACTTACATTTGTAAATGACCCAATCGTTCTTTATGCAAACGATATTGATTTTGACATAGGTTCATTTCCTGTGGAGAACGGTATTGTTATTGAAGATGTGCATTACAAGGCAGATAAGTCTGCAATTTTGCACATCATACGAAATTATCAAGGTCAAGTAGTATTGACTTCTATTAATCAAAAATCTGTTCCTAAAGAAATTAAGGATATGTGTAAAATTAAAAGAGCAGGTTCTCATAATTTTCTTGAGGAAGAAATAAAAACAATTGCACCAAATAGTGAAACTCCTTTCTCCTTAGAAAGAGACACCTATTCAATTGTAAATGGTTTTCTAAAAGAAAGAGATAGGGATTTAGTTGCCGAGGTATTGTTATTTAACAAACCATCAGATACGCAGATTTTATCATGGTTGTCTGAAAATATGCATCCTAACAGATTAATTTTTGTTGATGGAAGAGTTAAAAGAAGATGGAGTCAAAGATATTTTTATGAGATGCTCGCCTATTCTCATACAGGTGGTTTCGTTGGGCAGTTAAATATGCCGAAAAGAAAAGCCTACTCACAAATACCTAAACTAGCAAAAAGACTTGGTGTTAAGAACCAAAGGCTTCTTCCTGCTTTATTAAAAGATGAAGTATTTAAGGAACACGCAAAAAAGAAACTTAATAATGCTGAATGCCGCATACTTAAAATTGGTGAAAAAAGGCGTAGAAAGAAAACTACGCCAATTGAAATTCAGCAATCTTCATTGGAGGAATACATTTGAAAAACCAATATAAAAAATTAATTCATAGAGTATTAAAAGATAGAGAACCTTTAACATCAAGGCAGATTTTTGATGCTATTATTGACTTACCTGCGATGGAAGAAGGCGGAAAGCCAAAAAGAAGGGCAACCATTCCAGAATACAATGTATTAGTTGGAATGTTATCTAATCCCAAATATGGATGCGTAAGAGCAAACGGTAAATATGTTTATCCTGCTCTTTGGAAATTAAAGGAGGAATAAAAATGCTATGGACAGAAAAATATAGACCAAAAAATTTGAATGAAGTAATTGGACAAGAACACTTTGTATCTGATGCAAGAGGTTGGGTTGAAGAAAATAATATGCCTAATATTCTATTATACGGAAATCCTGGAAATGGTAAAACAGGAGCAGGATTAGTGATTGGAAGAGAAATCTTAGGTGAATCATTTCAAGATAATTTCATTGAAGTAAATGCGTCAGATGATAGGCGATTAGAAAATGTGCGAACTACAATTAAAAATATCGCACAAAGCGGCACAATCGGTGATGCACCATTTAGAATCGTATTATTAGACGAAATGGATGGTATGACTACCGATGCCCAAAACGCACTAAAGCGTATCATGGAAAGATATGCAAGCAATATTCGTTTTATTATTACCTGTAATGATAGAAATAAGATTATCTTTGCATTACAAAGTCGGTGTGCAAATTATCATTTTAAACCGCTTTCTAATGAGGCTGTCCTTGAAGTATTAACTTCAATCCTCAAGGCTGAAGAAATAACCCGATTCTCCCAAGATGAATTGGACTCCTTTATATATGCGATGAATGGTGATATGCGGAGGGCGATTACGGAACTACAAGCGGCAAAGGCAAGCAATTCCACCCTCAAATCGCAAATTGATGCAGGACTGAATGAATACAAAAAATTGTTAATGAAAATTGTTAATAAAGATAACTTCGCATTAAGCACAATACATGATTTCTTACACAACGGATTTACTATCCGTGAAATCTGTATTGGCTTACATGATGCAGTAATTGATTCTGAATTAGAGAGTAATTTGAAATTCAAAATCCTTAGAACTATTGGAGAAAGCGAATGGCGTTCAACCACTATGACTCCAAAAGTGTTAGCCTCTTGGTTAATTAGCCAACTATCATAGAATTGAACAAAAATAAAAACAAAAATGGAAGTGAAAAAACATGGAAGAAAACATGAAAGCAGAAATTGAAAAGAGCGCACAATACATTGGTATGAGCGTTGAAGAAGCGACGAACAAGTTTGAAGAGATTTGTTCCGAAAACAACATTGAAACCACTAACCCCATTTCAAGGGGTCTTTGGCGCAACTATGTTGCGAATGTGCGAAGAACGCAAGATAGCGGAGATTCATCCAAAGGTAATGATTCTTACTACAAAGCAGCATTTGGTTTCTTTGTTTCCCTTGATGCCCCTAGAGACATGATGGCTTGGAATCGCATGAAGGCAAAAGAAGAGTTTATGCGTGATGCTGATAATGCCCTTGAACAAGGTATTGTTGCTATTGCATCACAAAATGCACTTGGAAAGTGGGTTGTTTCCCGCTATCACAACGGAGAATACGGTGAAAAAACTGTTTCAACGCTTCCTTCTGGTGCAGAAGAAGCAGAAGATGGTCGTTTCTTTATTCCTTTGGATAATACCGCAACCTACATGAATGGTGGTAAAAACAACAATTACGGTAAGCCTCTTCCCGCAGAACAAATGCGAAGAAGCGGTGTTTTCTTCGGCTCTATCGGTCAAGGAGAAATGAAGCCTTACTACTTCTCTTACAAAAATGATGCAGGGGTTCAATTTGCACCAAACACTTTTGAATGGGTGCATTTCCTTTGTATCGCTAACGACAACGGGACTGATATTTATGGGGCTAAAGATTTGACTTTGAACAGTCTTTCTCTTAACTCAGAAATGAATCCCGAAAACGAACTTTACCGTGATATGTCGTCTTTTGACTTTGAGGATTGTTTGCGTGAGAACTTCTCTTCTCATCTTGTTCCTCTTGTTGATATGGACAAAGCGCACATTGAGCGTCAAGCCCTTCCTTCTAAAGAGCGTTATGTGATTACTGACGGAACTGTGTGTAATATGAACATGACTCCTACAAAGAACGGAAACAGAATCATTAACCTAACTGACTTAAATGCAGAAATGGACTATGATTCTGAATCAACGGGTATTACTACCTGTTGGATTCCTGAACATTTGACTCTTGATTTCGGTATTGGTTCTTCCGTTATCGTTATTGGGCGAACTAGTCAAAGAACGACTGATGAAGGAGTTGAGCCAGTTACTATCAATGTTGCTGGTCTTTACTGCGTTATTCGTCATGGTTCGGCAGTTGAGGTTTCAGTTCCAGTTGAAGAGGATTTTGACTGGTTTTGATTAAAACCACCTTTTGTGTAGTCGTTGGCGTTAATGACGGCCATAGAGGTGCGAAGCCTCTAGTTTTTTAAAAAAGGTGAAAATATGCAAAAGATTACAATTAATGATTATAAATCAGCATTTATCTCTAATGGCTTTGTAGTTAAGGCTGGAAGTTGGATTATAAATTTAAGAGATGTTGAATTTATGACTTACAGATTAAACGACAAAGATGAAACTTCATATTTAGTGGCGTTTCATATTGGTGATAAAGAAACAAAAATCATGGTAAATGATATTCAAGCGGTTAAGGAACTTTTCAAAAGTTGGACAAACGCTAAAGGAACTGAATTAGAATTTGAATACGAAGATATTAAAGGAGGAATAAGAGAATGGGATTAACCAGTAATAATAAAACAAACGCAGTTGATGAAGGAATGACTAACAATGCAAGAGTTGTTGCCTTCAAAGAAAAGTTGAAGAAACAAACAGAAGGACGAATGGCTAGAAACAATCGTCTTATTTGTGGTATTTGGGGAGAGCCTAAGACTGTTAAAAGCGGTTTGGCTTTAGATTTTCCCGATAAACAGATTTATGTTCTTGACTGGGATGATGGTTGCGAACCTACTTGGAGACAAAACCATGAAATGACTGATAGAATTACTCTTTGGAATCCCGAAGTGCGAAACAAAAATGGAGAATTGGATATTCAAAAGTCCGAAGCAAACTCAGAAGATTTTGTTTTGTTTGTGAAGTCAAAGATTGAAGAAGGCGAAGATGTTCTGTTTGTATTTGATGGAATTGATAAGTGGCTTGATTGTTGCACTTTAAATGTAACTGGTTCTTCAAAGATTGGAAAGCCTCAAAAGATGAAGTTTGAGTGGGGAAAGCGAAACGCACCATTCTATTCTCTTCTTATGATGTGCAAGAATCTTGATTGCGACCAAATTTACATTACTCATGCTAAAGCAGATTATGGAGCAACAGGAGAAGTTATTGGTTCTAAACCAAACTGGCATAATTGGGGTGATTATCTGTATCAAATTATTTCAACAAGAAGAACACGCAAAAAGAATGATGTTGTGTATAAGGCTGAATTACTCAGCAGTAAAACCAACACCGAATTAGTGGGCAAAACTTGGGAAACTCTAACCGTTGGTGGTGGAAATGTTTCTTGGGAAGGAATGCCTGAATTGCGTGAGGGATTGATTTGAACGAACCAAAACAATGTTGTGGGGTAAATTCTTATAATAGCGGGGGCTCAAAGAAAGGAAATAGATGCAGAATGATAGTAAAGGATTTTGATACAAGACTTAAATCTTGTCTTAATCCTTATCAAGACCTTTGTTTTATGCATTGTGATTGCGAATATTGCTCGCAAACATATAGTCCTCGCACTAATCGTGGTAAAAGACATCCTTCAACGCTTAATGAAAGTTTTTATGGTCGGGTTCGGGATTTCAGAATTAAAAAGTCAGTCCCAGATTTTATTTTAGAAGAAACTAACATTGAAAAACTCAGAACTATTTGTTTAGTGATGTTTGACGAATACCCCCAGTATTGGTCAGATATTATTTCTATTTCTAAAAGAAAATTTTTTGTTAAAGAAAAAAATAACAGAATTATGTCAAAAATCAATGAATTACAATTAGAAATAAATAAATTAACGGAGGAATTAGAATGAAATTTACAATTGATAGTGATATTCTAAAGAAAGCATTAGAAAGCGTTCAAGTGAGAGGCAAAGGAACAACAAATAGTGGGTTTGGCTCAACTAATTTCGGCACTTATGCTTATTTGGTAGCCGATACTGCTTCTATTGAAGTTTGGAATGGAAATGCTACTTTTTGTGTTAAAATTAGTATTGATGCCGAGGTTGAAAAACAAGGAAGGGTTTGTTTAAATAGTGAAACTGTTATTCCCTATCTAAAAAACTTTAGTGGTGAGAATATTATTTTTTCTGTGAATGATTTTATTCTTATCAGTTGCGGAACTAAGAAAGCCTCAATTCCTTTAGTAGTAAATCATCCAAATGCTGATGCTATTTCAAGAATGCAAAACATGATGAATCCTATTTCATATGAAATTCAGCCGCAGACATTTTTTAATTTTGGTAAATCCAAGTTTGAAGGTGCATTTACTCTTACACAAAGACAATTACAGGATGCAATTAAAGCCTGTGAATTAGTCAAAAGTGGAGTGTATAAGTTTGATTTTAATAATGGGGTGTTGAATGTCTCAACACGCCAAAATGTTACAAACAAATACGAAGAAACAATAACTCCTGCTTTTCCTACGGGAGAACCTGCTACGGTGGAGTTTAGTTCTCCAATTTATGCTTTCTTTGAGAAAGACCAGATGTTGAATTTTTATCTAAAAGATGACTTTCCTCTTTTAGTAGTAGCGAATGATAGAATACTGTTAAAAGCACCACATATTTCAGGGTGAATAATAATGATAATTAGTAAAATGAATGATGGAATGAGAATATACAAATCTTGGAGAGAAAACGGAGAGAAAAAACATGAAATTGTTCCCTTTAGACCTTACTTCTATGTTTTACAAGATGAACCTGAGCGACCTCACTATAAACCTACTAAATATCTTACTAGGGATTTTGAGTATCAGCGTGGCGATTGGGTTAATCTTGCGGGACAGCCTTTGAAAAAAGTATTTGTTGAGTCAGCACAAGATATTAGGAATGCTAAAAATAAGTTTAGGGAAACCTATGAAGCAGATGTTCCTTTTCACTTTCGGTATTGTGTTGATGAGTTAGATGAAATGCCCGAATATAAACTGCGTAAGTGGTATTGGGATATGGAATGGGCGCAAGGTGGAGAATATCACGACCAATTGACTACAATTGTTGTGTATGATAATTACGACGAAGAATATATTCAATGGGTGTGGTGGCCTAAAGATGATACTAAAAAAGATTTGGCTGATGTTATTTTAGAAGGAGATATTTGCCCACCTTCTAACTGTTCTGTGCGTTTTTTCTCATCAGAAAAAGAAATGATTGAGGATTTTATGAACACCATGATTGTAAAAGACCCTGATATGTTAATTGCTTGGTTCGGTCATTTTGCTGATTTACCAAAGTTATTTGAACGGGCTTCTGCGGTGGGTCTTGACCCACGCATTATTTCACCAACGGCAACAGTCAAGGGATTTAATTCCATGAAAGAAGGTTTTTCTACGAAATATTCGGAGAAAGGTTTTTCACCAATTGAACAACCCATTGGTGGGCGAATTACCCTGTCTTTGGACTTAGCATTTGAAAGACAATGGAATGATTCTCAAAGAGGAACATTACCTTCTCTTTCTCTTGATTATATCGGTGAAACTGTTCTTGATAAGAAGAAGTTAGTGTCGGAAAAGTTTCCTGACCCTAACGATTTTTACCGAAGAGCATGGCTTGAAGATACGGAAACTTATCTTAAATATGCTTTAAGAGATGTTGAATTGATGGTTGAAATTGATGAGAAGAACTTTTGTAGTGAAGCAATTGTTTCTCTTCAACGATTACTGAAAGCACCATTTGATGCTTGTTTCTATGCTTCTCATATGGGTTCTATTTACTTCATGCGAAATGCTGATTGGAAAGCACCAACAGGTAGTAAAGTAGATAAAAGACAAGAATATGAAGGTGCTATGATTTACGACCCACTAAGCGAAGGAACAAATGGTTTGCACCTTAATGTAGCGGCATTTGATTTTGCTGGTCTATATCCTTCAATGATGATTGCACGAAACATTTCTTGGGAGACAAAATCTGTTGAGCCAACTGAATTTGGAGTTAATATTCTAACTCCAAGAGATTTCAGCGATGTTAAACATGAACAAATGCTATATTACAAAACAGACAAACTCGGCTTGTTGCCGAGAGCCGTTCTTGAGTTGAAGGAACTCCGCAACGAATATAAACGACTGATGCGAGAGGCGAGAGAAACGGACAATGGCGAATATGCGAAGTGGTATAACAATCAAATGGCTGTTAAGAGATTAATGGCTTCTTTCTATGGTATTGTTGCCTTTCAAGGATTTGGTTGGGCTGATGTTGATTTAGCCGCAAGTATCACGGCCAGCGCAAGAGAAGCAATTAGATTAGCCGCATTTGCAGCAAAGGAGATGGAGTAATGGGAAAAAGGTCATTACCAATTAGAAAAACTATTTATACTTATTGGGAAAATAGCCCACTTAAAATAGTCTTAAATAAACAAGCATTTGATAAAAATAATAATAAATGTATGGCTTGTGGTGTGGAGGCAAATATAGACCGAGCGCACATTGTTTCTAAATTTTATGGAGGTTCAAATGAGCCATCAAATATTCATTGTTTATGTCAAATTTGTCATAAGTTAAGTGAAAATTTACAAGGACATGATTATTGGTTATGGATTGCCCTAAAATCAAAATTATTTTCATACGGCACAGACATGACCTATGAATTAGACCATACTTCATCAAAGGATAAGAGTCTTAGACCATATTATATGGAATTTGAATATCCTGAAAAATTAAGGAAATACTCTAAAGAATATACTCAACTTTCTTTACTTGAGGGATGGGGAGGAAGAAGCACTATTTGTTATTTGTATTTAGCAGGTCTTATGCCGAATTCATATTTAGATATTAATTATCCTTTATTATCGGACATAGAAGAAATTCTAGAATATAATTCAGAGATACATTTTTATATACCTGAAATAAAAAGGAGATGGAATTATGAAGGAATGTAAAAGATGTAAAAGTAGAAAGGCCGTTCACCCAATACACGGATATTGCTGGAATTGTTATAGACAATGGAGATGGAAAAATGAAAACTAAATATGTAACGATTAAAGTATCATATGATACGGAAGAAACTTGGGATATTACTTTACAAGAAGTAAAGGAGTTATTTCAAATGATGAATAACTTAAAGCGTCATGCTATCATTATAGAAATTGAACAAGGTGTTAATCGTGATGATGGACAGGACGAATGAATTATTGGAAGAGTTGCTAGCCATGATAAATAGAAGCAACAAGATTTTGATGATGGTTAATATAGTAAATATTGCGACTATCATTACACTACTGGTGGTGGTATTATGAGAGATGAAGAATTTTATTTTGAAGCATTAAAAGAAATTAAGAAAATGAAAGAACATTTAGAAAACGAATTAGAGGATATGGAAATCAAACTTCGTTCTCTTCAATTGGTTAAGAGGCAGATTATGGAACTCCAAGATGAAGTTGCTAAAATGCAACAACAACCTGTTGGTATGCTTTTTACTCTAAGGTGATTATATGAAAGTAGTATATGGACACACAGATTCAATTTATGTGCAAATTGATTCTGTTGAAACTGCTGAATCTGCAATTAAGCAGATTGAGGCAAAAGTGCGAGAGCATTTTCCTAATGTAATGGAACTGGAAAATCATCCTGTTGTTCTTGAATTTGAGAAATACTATTCTGCTTTGGGTGTTGGAACAACAAAGAACCGCAACGCTGGATTAGTTTCTTGGGAAGATGGAGTATGGTTAGATAAGCCAAAGTTTAGTATGACTGGTTTTACTGCAAAGCGTGTTAGTGAAACTAAATTAGCAAAAGAAGTGCAAACTAATACTCTTAAAATGTGGGTTGAACAAAAATCTTATGCAGAAATTACTAAGTATTTACATGAAACCTTTAGCGCAGTAAATAACGGTGAAATTCCTCTTGCTTCTATTATCAAGAGAAGCCGTCTTAGGAAAAACAGATTTACTGTTCAATGCCCCAATTGTGAAACTAGATACAATTTAAGAGACTGTTCTACTTTACCGCACAAAGTTTGCGAAAAGTGCTCTACGCCAACAAAACAATTTACTACTCTTGAAGGAAAGAAACCTACTATTGGTTCAGGAATTGCTGGTGTTTTATACGCATGGGAAAAGAAAAACACTAATTTTGATGACTCTTATCTCTTCTTAAAAGTAAAGAGGGTAAATGATTTCTATACCCATCCTTTAACTCAAGAAAAGCGAGAAGTTGAATACTTATCAGGCATAACCTACGAGGATTTTGAAGGTTGTAGTCCCGATTGGGACTTCTATGCTCAACAGGTGGTTAAGAAGGCCGACCCCGTTTTCAAGGCTATGGGGTGGGATATAGCGTCCATACGGACGGGAAAAATACAAGCAAGCCTTGACGAATGGTGGTGAACAGATGAACACAGATGAAAAATATGAAGCACGAATTAATTCAATGAGAGAATATACTTACGATTGGTCGCCCGAAAATTATGACGACCCTTCAAAACCAATTTTGAAGATTAGCAAATCTTCTCTTGTTGGTGCTTTTTCTTGGTGTCCTAAGAAATATGATTTCTCATATATTCAGCGTTTGCCTCAAGACCAAACCGAGGCTATGCGGAAAGGAACTATTCTTCACAATAGCCGAGAAGCATTCTTTGATGAGTTTGATATTAAGAAAGCAGAACAGATGAACAATTCTGAAGTGCTGGAATATTGCACTTCTCTTATGCCCGTTGATGATTATTTTGACATTTCTTTGACGGTTGCTGCTTTTGAAGCACAAAGATTTATTGAAGCAAGAACAGAAGATAGAGTTCATGAGTTTTTACCTGTTATTAATGAGAAGAAGTTTGATTGTGAATTTACTCTTCGTAAGAATACGAGTAAGAAATATCCATTACAGAGAGATTATGTGATTCGCCTTCAAGGTATTATTGACCGTGTGTTTATTGAAAACGGGAAACTAATTCCCTTTGAATATAAGACAGGAGGTTGGAAAGAATCTAAGGCTTCCTCTATGCGTCAAGAAATGGCCTTTTATCAGTTGATGATTGAAAATGCACCCGAAGAAGTTTTAGAAAAACATGGTTTAACAAAAGACATGGAGGTTAGTCATTGGGGTTGGTATTATCCCGTTGCTAATCACATTACGGTTGAACCTGTTAAGAAAAGGTCAATGACGGCTCTTTTAGAAAACATGGCTAAGTTAGTATATACCTATGAACAAAAAGCATTTGAGGAAGTAGATTTCCCTACTTCTTTTTGGAGACAGACCTGTTCTGAATATTGTTCTTATTATGGTATTTGTCCTGCCGCACAAGAAGATGCTTGGTTATGATTAAAGGAGGTGAAAAAATGGTTGATTTAAAGAAAACAAGAGAAAATTTTAAGAGAGACACTAGGAGAGCATATAGACTGAGACAGGCTACTATGGAAAAAATAGGGGTCAATTCCTATGAAGATTTTTTGATTGAAGAACTCATCAAAAAACATTATGCTCAGTTCTCGCACATTGATTACGAAAAATTATTGGAGGCTCTTTTAGATGAAAGAATTAATTGAAAACAAAGTCCTGTCAAGAAATTGGACATTTAATGAGATTTCAAATCTTAATGATACAGTAGTATCTTTATCACAAGATATTTATTCAGAAATGACTCTCATTGAAAAATTTAAACTTGTCCAAGATTTGAGAATCAAAGAGGACTATGTGGGGGCATATTTTGAAGATGTTCTCAAACTTACTGTTATGACAGTATTAAATGGCGAAATCGCTATGGTAATGAAGCAATTATTGAATGGTGCAACAATTAGTTTTGGAGGTAATAATAATGAGATTTCCGAGGGAAGTATGGGCGGGAAGCCACATCAAGAACGCCCCACAAATGAAAAGAAAAGTCGTCTTAGCGAGGAATGATTATGCTAACTTTATTAATGCTCAAAATAACAGGACAAATGTCTATACTACGGTCTATGACTTTGAACATTTTTCGGAAAAAGCAAAAATAGAATCCTCTGTTATTATTGATAGAGTTTTTCTTGATTTTGATGCACACGAAAATGACTTAGATTTGGCTTGGAGGGATGTTAAAGTGGTAATGCAATTAGTCCATCAAAAAGATTATCTACATACTCTTTTCTTTTCAGGTCGTGGATTTCATTTGTTTTTATTTGGTAAGAGAACAAAGAATATGAGAAATGTTCAAACCTTTTTCCGAGAAATTAAGGCATACTTATCTTCAAAAGTAGGAAGCAAAAACAGTCTTGATGATAGGGTAGGACAAACAACAAGATTACGCCGTATTCCAAACACCGTGAATATGTCATCTTCGGATGAAAATGGTAATCCTTATTATTGCATACCCTTGACACGATTTGACCTTATGTGTGAACTTGAAGATATTCTTGAAATTGCGAAAGAGCCTCGCCTTATCCCCTTCAAAAAGGAGGGAAAAAACGAGGTGTTGTTTCCCGATGCACCCCCTATGGCGGCGATAGAGGGAGAGATTTCTGTTCCAAAAACAGTAGGAAAACTCCCAATGTTGCCCTGTTTGCATAATGCAGTAATGACGGAGAATCCTTCTCATATGTCAAGGGCTTACCTTGTTTCATGGTATCGTGATTTGATTTCGGGCTATCGTGATTTGGTTTCAGGACAACAAAAAATGCAAACACTTGAGTTAGTCGTTGAAGAACTTGAAAGAGTATTTGCTGATTCCGATTCTGTTTGGTTAGATTGGGATAAAAACGAAACGAGAAAACACGCAAGATTTACAGTATTCAATAACTACAATACTCCCCATTGTGATAAATTAATTAGTGAAGGATATTGTGTAGGTAAATGTTGGAGGTTTCCTGATGCTGATAATTGATTCAAGAGAAAAATCAAAACTAGCCAAACTAGTTATGCAGAAAGCAAAAGGATTACAGATTCCTTTTGAACAGCGTTGGATTGAGATTGGCGATTATGTTTATGATGATGTTTGTTTTGAAGCAAAATCCACGACTGATTTCTTAGGTTCAGTAATGTCAAAAAGATTATGGACTCAAGTTGATAATATGGATAGGCATTACAAAACAAATGTAGTAATTATTCATGGTAGTCTTGATGAAGCAATTATGAATGTTATTGAAAACTCTCCTAGTAAAATGCCTATCGGAGCAAGAAGTATTATGTTAAACAATAAGTTTCTTGGGGCAATAGGCAGACTTATTCTTGATACTGATATTAAACCAGTATGGGTAGAAACAGAAGAAGAGGCCGCACTTATTATCACAGCAGTTAGCAAAATGAAACCTATGACAAGAGATGTAATTGCACCTCAAGTGTTTAAAAGATTAACAACCGATGATTTAAGGCTTGATTTACTATCTAGCATTAAAGGTGTTTCAATAAAGAAAGCAAAAAAATTAATAAAAGAATTTGGCTCTATTATGGAAATAGGTGAATGTTCAGTATTTGAATTACAAGCCATTGAAGGTATCGGAGAAACCTTAGCCAAAAGAATTATCTCCACATTAAACTCAGAAGAGAAGGTGAAAATATGAATGAAGAATATGATGAAGAAGAATATATGGAATTGCTTGAAACTAATGCAGGTGTTTTTAGCGAAGCCTTACCAAGAATTGTTAGAGAGTTTCAATCATCAGCAGTTGAAGTATCACACTATAATGATATTCCTGCTGGTATTTGTTTTTTCAATATTTTAGGTCAAATCGTGAAAGATTTTATCACGATTCCTAATGGAAGAAACCACGAAGATACTAGAATACATTTTTGTTGGGTGCAAACTAGCGGAACTGGAAAATCTACAATGTGGAACTTTGTTGGGCCTGTTGCTGAAAAAACATTTTCTATGATTAATTCTAGCAACAAACACCCTCCGTTTGTTCGTAATAACTTACCTATGAACCGCATTTTCAATACTTTTGGCGTGACGGATTATACTGATTCTGTTCTTATTGGTGGCTATGATAAAGAAATGAATGATGATGATGAAGTTGAATTTGTGAGAAGACCTGGAGTTTTAGAAGGAAATGGGCTTGCTCATTGGGATGAGTTTGAATATTCTGGTATCTTTAAACAAAGCCAGCACAAAGAAAACTCAATTGTTTATCTAAATACTTTGATGAACTCATTAGCAGGTGAGTCTTGGATTATTTCTAAGGCTTTGACTTCCTTTGGTGGTATGATTATGGAATGTTTTTGTGAGCGTTCTGTTTTGGCTATGACTTATCCACCTAATAATCTAAACGATGTTATGGCTGAAAAGGGTGTTCTTCAAAGAATGCTTTTGTATGTTTGGGAAGTGCCTGAGTTTATTCAACATAAAATGCGTCTTGAGCAAATTGAAAAGGCTGGAACTATTGAAGAAGTAAATCAACCAATTGATAAATATGCAAATGCTATCTTTAAGATTTATGAACTTACTCAACAACGATTTAATGATGTAGGAGGCGACCCTCTCAAAACAATGCGCTATACTGAAGATTTCAACCAAGTGCTAAAGTTAGAATATGAAAGCATGAGAATGTATCTTCACAATACTCGCCCTGATGTTGCTAAAATTGCGGGTAATTTTACTACCCGTTTAATGAAGATTCTCTATAAAATGTCTGTTCTTTGTAGTGTGGCTTCTGCACCTTCAATTAAGAATAAAGACCAACAATTCGTTGTTACGGGGCATAATGTTCGTCAAGCGGCAACAATCGTCCGACAATGTTATATGACATTGGTAGATTGGCTAGAGCGAAGCCTCCGAGCGAAGCGCAAGAGCATAGCCGAAAACTCGCTTGAATCAGTCTTTATTGATGTTTATAACAAAATGAAGAAAGATGATGAAGGTTTCGTCAATAAAACAACACTCTTAACAGAAGTCCGAACTAAGGCCAAAAAATCAAGAGCGCAAGTGTATAGACATTTTGATGTGATTAGACACAAGTTTGAAGAACAAAAAGGGTCAAACAACAGGACTTATGTTAAGTTAATTAGGAGTGATGAAGAATGAAGTGGGAAAACACATACCTAGTGTTTCAAGTTGAGAAAGGGCCAAAAGTGATTATTGATACTTTAAACACTTATGGTGAAGATGGTTGGGAATGTTGTTCTCAATTAATCGTCGCAAATAAGCAGATTGTCTGCTTCTTAAAGCGAAGAACCGACCTTGAAGATGAGCCAAAGGTGAACAAGGAAGAAGAAAAAATTAGCAAACTTTGGTCTAGCGGTGAATGATATGTCAGTATTGGCTATTGACCTTGAAACCAAAAATATGTCTTATGACATTGGTGGATTTGGTAATACTCATATGTTTCAGGTTTCAACCGTAGCAACATGGGATGGTAATACAGGAACAGTTTATGTAGATGAATCCGTTGATTCATTTGCTAAGTCGGGTCATAATATCAAGCCCCTATCTGAACTTAAATATGATTTAGATAATCATTTTCAAAAGGGAGGACTATTGTTAGGACATAACATTAAGGCTTTTGATTTACCCGTTCTTCGGGACTCAATGGACATTTATTGCATTAATAAATACATCAAAGAAGAACAGTTTATTGATACTTCAAGAATCCTTATGAAAGAACATGGTGAAAGATTTCAATTAAAAAATCTTGTTAAATGCACTATGAATGATTCCAAATTAATGGAAAGTGCTGATGCACCTAGATTATGGAAAATGGGTCAATATGATGAAGTAGTTGAGTATTGTATGAAAGACACACAGTTAGTTTATGACCTTTGGAAATACGGACAGGATAATGGTATTGTTAAGGCTTTTTCTTTAGAACATGGAGAACACAAAGATTTGGAGGTGAGTTGGTAATGACGACTTGGGAATGGATTGGTTTGCTTTTCTTCTTAATCATCTTAATGCTTCTCTTCTTCGCAGCATTCGGTGGAACTAATATCACCGATGAAAGCGTTGAAGAATACATGAAGCGTTTGATGGGCGAAGAAAGCCGAAAGTGATTATATGGCTTTAAAACAAGAATGCTTCTATTGTCAAGAAAAGACAGTAGCAAGAAGACTTCTTGGTTTTTATGTCGGTTCAACAGAACAGATAAAATTATGGGAATGCCGAGCCTGTAAAGCCATTTGGTCGGAAAAAACAAATTGAGGGAGCGTATGCTCTCTCTCCTTTTTTTTTGGATTTTTTTCTATGGCCTATTTTAAATTCGCTTATTACTAATTTTGTTGGGCTAAATGAGAGCATTTTCGCATCTTAGAAAGGCGACCCCTTGCATTCAAAGGCTACAATCTCGGCCAATGAATGCAACGCAAAAGTTGATATTGTTGAGTCAAATGCTCACAATTTATAAGCCATCCATTCAGTCCCGCTTAAACAAATAACTTCCCAAATATCGCCAGCCGCCCCTGTTGGAGTAGTTTGTGATAAAATCTCATAGGCAGTAGTTAGAGGGGTTCTAGTATTATCTAACAATTGGTCGCCGCTTTGAACATCAATTGTTAAACTTCCTGTTCCAGTAACAGGAAGAATTAATCTATAAATTTGTCCAGTTCTTGCAGAAGAAGCAGAAGGCAAATTTAAAGTTAAGTTATTTCCTATGGGGTCTAACGAAGCAAGAATAATATAATCTTCATCTGTAATATCATAAGTATTAAATGGCGGAGGCGAAGCAGTTTGTTCAACTACATTCACAACTAAGCCTTTTGTTTTAGAAACACCATCTACATGAAGTTCTGCATCGGGAGACGCTACATTAATTCCGACACCATCTTGACTTCCATCAACAACTAACATATTGACATTATTATCAGATTCAACTCTAAAATCAACACTAGCCCCTGCTTCATTAAAAACAACATTTCCTGCAACACTTAATGAACCTGTTAAATCTATTGCTGATTCTGCTTCTACGGCATCAATGACTCTAGTTGTAGTATGATATAAATTAGTCCCTTCTGTTAAATCACTAGTGGTTTTTCCTGCAAAATCAGTATCAAAACTAGTATAAGCCGACAAATCAGCAATTTGTTGAGCAGTAGCAGTTTTGATAATATCAGAGTCATCCGTGTCTTGAAGAATAATTTTATCATCAGTAGCAGGAGTAGGAGTAACCGTTGGTAAGGTATCTAATTTGTAAAGTCCTGTCATAGTAATGCCGTTGTTATCACCCGTTAATTTACCTGCTTCTGTATAAGTTCCAGAATTATCATAAGCAATACTTAATGAGCGTGAAGAAGGACTATAAGTTAAATATTGAATCAAAAAAGCACTTGCTCCTGCATTTACATTTCCTAAAACAGCAATAACAGTATCTCCTGAATCAATATCTGCTACTGTGTCAATTCCTCCTGCTCTTACTGCAAGAGTAGTATTACTATTTGCTGGTATTACTAGCAAACTGTATGTTGTTCCTCCTGAATTACCAGCAATAGTAAAGGTATTGGGAGATAATGAAATAGTTTCTATTTTTCCTTCACGGCTAATCACTCCATCACTTACTGTTCCTGTATTATTACCAGTAGGAGTAATATTAAATCCACTAATAACATAGTTTCCAAGAATACCATGTGCTAAGGTTTTAATTAACCCAGTATGGGGAAAATCATTTCCATCTTGTATTTGCGTTGGGGTCGTGCCTGTTGTGCTTTGTCCGTAATAGTTTGGGTTATTTACCATGTCATTCCACCTCTAAAATAAGAAATAGTTCTAATGTTTCGCTTGTTGAAAAAGGGCCAACTCCTGAAAAATTTTGTCTAATTAACATATTATCTTCTCCTGTATAAACAGCAGTAATGTCTGCATTAGTATTAGCATCATCAAAAATACCTAGTTCTCGTATAACTTGTCCTTGGATAGTATTACCAGAAATGCTTAATTTAATTTCCATTATATTATTATTGGTTGAAACTGCTTTAACAACAGTCGCACCAGATAAAGGAGAATCTAAATCATTATTAATAGGATTAGTAGAATTTCCTCCAATTCCTACCTTTCCAGAACTTATAATACTCTGAATGTATTCAGCAATAACCTGTTTTCCTGCTTCTGTTATCATGTTAAATCAACCTCGGTAATATCAGTAATTGTAGTCGTTCCGCCGTTAAATCCAAGTGATTGTGAACCAGTATTTAGAGGTGTCGTAAAACCAAGTCCACCCCCACCCGAAGTAGTTGATTTGCGTATTTTAAGTTTTAGTGGCTTTAATTTAATAGTGTCTAAGAAATCATAAGATACTTCATCACTAGTTAAATCCTTACTTCTCAAAGAAGCACTTGTATTTCGGTTTGAAATTAAAATACCAGATAGAGTATCAGATAAATCTTTGCTATATCTCCCAAGTGTTAATTTAATAAAACCAGATAAATTATATTTCATTTCTAAAACTAAAAAAGTGCTCAAAGGAATATTTTCTTGAGGCAGTTCAACTTGAATAATATCTCCGACTTTTAATTGACTTATTCCCTTACTGTGCATTGTTAAAACTAATTTTTGATTTAGAGTAGAATGTATTCTTAATAATCTTGATGCTTCTTTATCTGTTTCTCCTTGAGTTAAAAGAGACTCATCTATTACATCAAATGATTTTCTTCCTCTCTTTTGAATAGATTTTAAATCCTTTCTAACTGATTTATGTTGCCTACCATAAACAGTAATTTCATTATAGTAATCAAAAAGAGTTGATACTTTTTCAAACTCACTAATAAGATAATCATCACTATCATTAATAAGAATATTAGTATAATAATCAGCATTTGTTTTTAATACTGCATTAAACACATTATCTTCTTCTATTAATTTCATGTTCTTTTTATTTAGAACAAAATTAATAGCACTAAACAAATCAACACCTTGATAATTGGGACTGAGATATAATGGGCTATCATCGTTTGAATCTAGGCTAAACGAAATCTCTTCATTCTCCATTAATTCATTAATAATATCTTTTCCTTCTAAACCAATATTTAACGATGTTCCGATACAGGCTCTTGTTGGAGAAATATTTAAAGTATTAACAGTAGTAATAGTAAAAGGCTCGCTAATACTAACAATACCATGTTGTTCTTTTATTTCAGAAAATTTTAAACCTATTTCTTTTTCAGTAGTATAATCTTTATTTTCAAAAACAGAAATAGATGAAGAATATTTATTATCCCCATCGCTTAGATACAATGAATGTTCTCCTTCGGGAAGAATATCTAAAAAGTTTTTTGCTTTTCTAATGACTAAATAATCTTCATTTGAACTTTGTTTATCTACATCAACTGCAACATACATTGACAAAAAGCCTTCTCTTCTTGGGCCATTTCCGTTATCACCTTTATATCCTTCTAAAATATCAATATCTTGATTTATGTCATACATTTTATTGTCATTTGGCATTTTAGTATATCCATGAGAAAGCATATTTAAAGTAATTTCATTGGGAGTAAAGTTATAAAAAGTAGTTTCGTTGGGTTTAAGTATTCTATAAGCAGTTGCATCAGTTAAGGTCTTATCTGTTATAATTATATGCTTTTTTGCATTAACTGGTGTCCCCAAAGAGTTTTTAGTTTGAATAGTAGTAGAATTGGCGACTTCGTGAGAAACAATATAAATTATTTCTTCGGGAATAACCCCATGCATAGAATTACCAGTATTTAATGATTCTGTTCCAGTAGTGATAGTTGTTTGAGTAATAGTGTTATAACCACTTTCCGAAACTAAATAGCAACCAGTTAAGTCTATCATATCTATCCAAGCATTCTGTGAAGCAAATACATCTAGTCCATATCTATATAAATCACCATTTGATGATTTAACAGTCACTACTGTTTCATGGTCGCCAGATTCAAACCAAAATCTTGGTTTTATTCCAAATCTTATTCCTGTTGCTTCATATGGGCCACTTCCCGAAGCAACTAAAGTATTTGCTGTTAAATCTGGATATTTGTATTGGACAAAATGTGTTCCGCTTTGTAAGGTTAAAAAATCAGTATAAAAAGAACCATCATCTGCTTGTTTAATAGCATCTCCCGATAATCCAACGGTTGTTCCTGTTTGAATGTCTATTGTATTTCCATCTTCAATGTTATAAGTATCTAAAATGACGGCAATCCCCTGTTTAAAAATATTTCCTGAACTTGCGAAATATTGATAAATTGGACGAGAAGGCATTTGTCTGATTGTAGAAGATAAAGAACTTTTAGTATTTGCATATAGAAATCTTATAGGCGTAGCAATAACATCCGAAGAAGAAAAAACTCCTGATAAAGTAGTTGAAAAATTATTACTATACCAATTATTACTAGTATCTGTTTGATAGTTTGCAGTAATAATTGCTCCTTTTTGAATATGAGGTGTCATTTGTTGCATAAAGGTATCATCTTTAGCACCTCTTGTGAAAATAGTTGTTTCATCATCTAAAACAAATAAATTACCACTTGTAAATGTTCCTTCTTCATTTAAATAGGCATCAGTTTGTAAAGTAATAACTGGATGGGAATAACTAGAAATAATACCTATAAATTGGTAATTACTATCATATAATTCTCCTGTTGGTGCGGGAGAAATAGCAGAACCAGTAATGTGTATTTCATCACTATTAGCACTTAATGTGCTAGCAATATCTATTGCTCTTGCTAAATCAGTAAATGTCCTTCCTTTAAAATCAGAAAATCCTTTAAGATAGTTTTCATTTTTAACCTTTCCTTTTTCAGGATTATATTGATTAAAATGAGTATCAAAACAAATTTCAGTTAATCTCATAATTCCAAATCTTTTAAGAGAAGATATTTCTCTTTCTGAATTAAAAGAAATAGTTTGAAAAGATTTATCACTTAAAGCCAATTTTTTACCTGAAGAAGTATTACTATAATTTAAACTCTCATCAATAATTTCTTTTTCTTGTAATAAAAATAAGTTGTAAGAATTAATTGTTTTATTACCATCCATCAAACTATCATTCCTTAAAGAAGAGTATGGAAGTAAATCAGAATTTAAATACATAAATAGGGTAGCCGAAGGAGTATTTAGTTGGTCTAAAGTAACCAAAAGAGAGTCAATTTCAGGAACAAATGCAGATGTTTTGTTAGGGTATTTATCTTCAGATGCAACATATTTTCTTATTCTTTGTAAGTTTTGAAATAAAGAACCAAGTGCGCTTCCAAAACCTCTCATATCTAAATCAGCATGAATATCATCACCTGTTCCAGTTGTATCGTAAAAGGTTTTATTATCGGAATTAATATTTGGTTTAAATTTATAAGCAATAGAAGAATATTTTAATTTAGAAGTATTTGGATAAGTTTGGAAACTAGAATATTGGGAAACCCTTTTTTTCCTAGTCAGATTAAAACTTCCTTTAGATTTACTCATTAGCCTATAATAAGGTTGTCCGTATTTTTTACTAATATCAGTATTATCTAAATCCCAACAATTTGTATAATTTAAAGGAACTGCTCCAGAAGAAGTGATTTTGGGATGAGGAATTGTTAAAATTTTACTGTTCCATAAATGCGCCCCATTAACAAAAAATAAATCATGCGTGTCTTTATCAGCCTTAAATATTTTATATATACTTAAATTATATGTAAAATCTCTATCTAAATATACTAAATTATTATTGTTTGCCGTTCCTCTTTTCATGCTAAGAATAACAACATATCCTGCAAAAACTGCACTTTCTGTATCTTCTCCAACAAAAACGGCATCCCCTACATTTAGATTTTTAATACCATCACTTGTTGCCTCTAAGATATTATTTCTAGTATTATTTGCTCCGCCAACAGTTGTCAAATCGGCAATTTCTGTTAAAGTATAACTTTCACTATTTTCAAAATTAGCAATTTTTCTTCCTAAAGTAATAGGAATATATGGGGCTAAGGTAATTTCTGAAAGATTTTCATTGTTATTTACTGAAACAATTTCAAAGTCTATTAAGGTATTAATTGTATCTAAGTCAGTATTTGAAAGTCTAGTTTGAAATTTATAGTCATTGTCAATAGAAGAAGGATATAAAATATCATATCCTATTGCTTCAGTATTTGTAGAATTAGAAGTATTAGGTAATTCAGTAGTTTCGGAAGAGCCTGTTAAACTTTTCCCTGAAGTAAAAATAATTCCTTTATTAGCAGAGCCAGTTAAACTAGTAGGATTTAAAGAATTATATTGAGAAGAAGATAATGCTTTATTTAAAATATAGTTCTTTTCTGTCTCAACATATATTTTTTCGGAATAAACTTGACTTAATGCTCCTCTAGTTAAAGTAATAGTCAAAGGGTCGCCAGTAGCAGTTAAAATTTCTCCAATATATCCATTAGCAGTAAATAGTTTATTTCCTGCAACGGGCAAAATATCAAAGTCAGCAACATTTACTCCTGTTGCTAGACTAGTATCTCCAATATCAAGAGAAAAGTTGGTTGAATCAATTTGTGATAATTTATTATATGGGCTGTTAGAAGAATAAATAACATCTTGACTAAACAGAATATTTCTGTTAATAATCGGAGAAAGCAACTTATTAAACTTATCTCTTCCTTGGATTTTCATAATAGTTTGTCCATCTTCTTTAGTGGACTCTATGTTTTCAACTTCACCATTAAATCTTTCAACAAACAAATAATACTGCCCTGTCAAATAATTTAACGCAGAATCATTATAAGAGTCTTTTGAATAGGATAAAGTAATCATATTTTTAGTTGCATCACAAGCAGTAATATCTGCAAAAATACCATTAAAGTTCAATGCGCTAAATGCAATATACATCTTGCTAAACCTTCCATTAAGCAAGGAAATATCAAGCATAAGTGTCCTGTCTTTTGCGTTATATGCTCGCCTGTAAAGGACGGCATCGGTTGATGGTGAAACGCTAACAGATGCAAAAAGAGCATCGGTGGGGAGTCTCGCAACAGACTCAAAGACGATGTTCTGAGTGTTGTTGCTGAACCCACCAAACGAAGAAACAAGCATGATGTAATCATCTATTTTAACTTCATCTCCTGTGTTTAATACTGTTTGTAGGTCATAGTCACAATAGAAGTCAAAAGCATTCGTGCTAGTAGTTTGTTTGTATTTTGCTTTGAGAGGATAAAATGTATCTAAATCTCCTTGATGTATATTATCTCTAACCCTATATTCATAAAATTCTTCAATTTTCTTAGGTAAAATTCTAGCATTGTCTATAATACTAGTTTCTGAAAAGCCAGCCTTTCCATCAATTGATTCTGTATTTATATGGTCATATACATGATAAACCAAGTTTGCCTTTAATGGAGAAAAATCATAATGTAAATATCTTTGTGGGCCAGTATGTTCTTGATAACCAGCAATATAATCATCTTGTTCTCTTCTAGCGTTAGGAAACATTTTGTTATATAAATTAGAAGTAGCAGTAATAGTATTACCTTCATTAGTGGTAATAGACCCAGTAGTAGTATCATCTAAATCTCTTAATTTATCAGTAAAAGAAACAAAATGAGAGTATTTACTATAATCTTTAATAACTTCTCCAAAGTCTTGGACTGTTCTAAATACAACTGCATTTGTTGTATTAAATGTAAAAGAACCAGCATTACCAAATCTTTGCATAGCATAATATTTGGTATTGTGATTTAGTTCATCGGGCTTATCTAACAAATCATTAAAAAAGTAAAATAAAGGCCTTGAACAATTTAAATTATTTGCTAAATCTAAACTAAGACTATTTTGCAGTATTCCTCCCGAAAATGCTAAAATAGTTGGGCCAGTTTTATAGTGGCCTTGAATAATCATAAATTTTGTATTTTTAGGAATTTCATTTCCTAGTTTTGGTTCAAATTCAAAAGCATCTCCTTCTTCATCTTCTGTAATAACTTCTGTTATTCTTGCGAAGTGGTGTTTAGTGTCATCATCTGAATAAATTAAAACAAAATAATAATAAAGGTCAAATGAATAAGTTGGTGTATCAAATTGTATTCCTTCTTGTGTAAGTGCATCATAACATTTTATTCTAAAACCTTTTGTGGTTTGTAAATTAGAATATTCTGCTTCTACTCCCTTATAATATCTAGGAATAAAAACATCTCCATCGTCTGCACCAATAGCAGTAAATATTCTATTATTATTCAATGCTCCTAGACTATCACTAAAAACAGGATTTGTTGGGGCATTTGCTGTGTCGCTTAAATCAACAGTCATAAGTCCACCTCCTCAAATCGTAAATATAATACAGTATTATCATAATTAGGTAATAAATTACTTACTCCATTAAATTCATTTTTCTTAATGTTTAAGATAGCAAGTTCATGCAATTCTCCCATGAATTGATTGTTGGTCTGTGCTGAACCTGCGCCCGTTGAACCTGTTCCGTTTGCTCCTATGTAAAAATCTTCCTCCGCTAAAGAAAAAGAACCCGAACCAGAATACTTCTGTTGTAGTATTTTATTACCATTAAAAAACAAAGAAATGCTTTTATTCTGTTCTGAATAAGTGCAAGCAATATGATATAAATTATTGATATAGTTTGGTTCTTGTTCTGCTTTTACGAAAATAAAATCACTTGTTGTCAAGGTAATGCTTGGAGTGCTGGTTAAAACAATATCACTTGCATTTGCTTGATTAACAGTTCCTAAAGAAATAAAGTCTTTTCCTTGTTTGGTAAATACTTCAATTTTATCCCCGCCAAACAAATAATTACTTGCACCCGCTAACCCTATTGTTGAACCGCTAACGCTTGTAATAATTCCCAATTGTCTATATTTAGTTTTATTTGTTGAATCATATGTTCTAATATCATTCCCACTATTATAGTTATATTGAAAACCCCAATTAGGATAGATGATTTCATCGCTTGTAAAATACTCCATAGGGTCAGTTCCTAATTTAATTCCTACTTTTAATTTATATCTGGCTGGACTATTTTCATTGTGTAGAGTGTTATTTAGCAAACTGATTTGTAAATCACTACTATGAAATATTCTCATTTCGTGGGAGTATCTATTATTTCTTGAAAGATATAATTCGCTTTCATGGTCATTTTCAGTTGAAGCATCATAAATAGATTGCTCTAATCCAGAGTTTATTTTTTTACTGTTTGACACATAACCGTTTCCATCAGTATGATTTTCTTTTCTTAAGTTTCCATTAACACTAGAAGTAGGAGCATATAAATCTCCATTACTGCTATGTGTTCCAAAACCATTTATTTCATAGGGAGTAAAAATACACTCAAAAGTAAAATCTCCAGTTAAATCCCAAAGACCATAAGTAATATCAGCAGAAGAATCAACAATGTTTTTAGAGTAGTCAATTGTTAAAAAACCATTACACATAACTGGAAATACCAGCGAGCGTTGTTTTCCGACAAAAATAGAATACGCCATAAAATCAGCCCAATACACTCGCAATAGTAAAATCTAGAGTAAATTCAACTTCTAAAGTTTCTCCACTAAAAGTAAAACCAAAACTAGAAATAAATCCTCTTAAGCCCTTGTATTTTCCAACGCTTACATCGGCAGTAGTAGGGAAAGAAAAAGGTAAAACCACATTTTTATTATCTAAACTCAACGCAGCACCTCTAGCATGGAAGGTAAATGGAATATTTCTTTCAGCAACTTCGTTATAATCTTCATCAACTGTTGAAGGCATTAAAATCACTAATTCATCAATGGCTTGGTATCTTGCTAAACCTGTTGAATCTACACCCGAAGCAATCATTTGAGCAACTTCATGGGCAGTAAAATTAATTGCTGTGCTTCCGCTATGGCTTCTCTTAAGTTCCATAGGTAAAATAAAACCACTTAATGAAACTCTTTTATTTGACATTCCTAAATCTAAAGCAGCAGTAACCGATTCGCCTGTAAATAAACCACTAAGAGGAACTGGGATATTAGGAATTGTTTTATCAACTGAAAAATTAGCCGACACTACTCTTAAAGGAAATGTATCTACATCTATACTCGTTTCATCGTCAAATTGTGCTAGTTTAAGATAAGCATAATAATCGGGCATTAATATCACCTCAATGTGCTGGAAGATGTGCTTCTGTTAATTTTAGCAGAAATGTCTCTTCCTATCATATCTGCTATTCTTCTCATTTCTGATTGTGAGGTATCTTTTGCATTTACAGTAATATTGAAATTATTTACTACATTTTGTGTTTTTCCTCCAACCATAGCCTTAGAATCCTTATTGCTAAATACCGTTGCACCTTTCGGGAGATTAACTAATTCTGGCCCTTCTTCACCAACAACAGCCATTCCTCCTTGAGAAGTCCCTCCATCTGCAAAGAAATCAAAACCAAACATCTTTTTCATTTTTCTTACTAACCATTTTCCGACCTTAAACATGACTAAACCAATAACTGCCGCTAACCAAATAGGTGCGCCAGCAATAAGAGCGACAATAACACCAACAATTCCCAAAATAACAGCAATACTCTTAGCAAATTGTTTTATATCGGTTACTGTTCCTATAAACCAATCCTTTACCTTTGTCCAAAGTTCCATCGTCAATGTCCCAATAAAAACAATTGCTAGTGAAAGAACAGTTAATCCGAAAGATACAGCAACGCCAAGCAACCCTACTGCTATCTTAACCAAACCATCAATCAAACTTTCAAGACCACCATCACCAAAGAATGCACTAAGAACATCAATAACTCCCTCTTTGATAAGAGAAAATGAAGCCATCATCCAACCGATAAACGGAAGGAAAGTTTTTACTATTCCAAATGCTTTCTCCAAAGCAGAAGAAACAACAGGCCAAGCCTTCTTAATAATCAAGAATATCGCAACAATAGCAAGATTGAGATAAACAAAGGACATAGCCAATCCCCGAATAAGCATACCTAAGACTGGTTTCATCATTTTAAAGAAATCAACGACCTTAAATAAAGTCCTAAAGAACTTATGCTTACCTAGAAGATTTTTAAGGCTTTCCATTCGCATTTGTTTAAATTCTTTCAACAAATCTTTAGCGTTAGATTTTTCTCCTTCCTTTGTAGCAATTTCTGATTCTTTACCTTTAATTTGTTCTTTGGCTTGTTCGTTTTGGTTTAACAAAGGATTAATTCTTTCATCCCTTTCTGTTTCCGTAATGCTTCCCATACTGTATAATTCTTCAATTGTTTTAATTTGTTCTTCATTTAAAGCAATTTTTTCTTTTAAGGATTTAACTTCTTCCTTTCTCTTCTTAATAACTTCATTAATTGAATCTATTTCTAATTGGAAAGCAACCGCATTATTGCTCTTAAGAAGTTCTTTTTTCTTTTCAGTTACATTACTGATTTCTTTCTCATATTTTTGCATATTTTCGTTAAGACGAATAATTTCTTCTGCATCACCAAATTGGTTTGCTATTTCTTTTAGATTTTCTGCTTCCTCATTTACTGCATTAAATTGTTGTTGTAATTTAGCAAGTTGTTCGCCATATCCTGCCCCAGTCTTCCCCTTTGCTGAGTTTATTTTTTCTTGTAGTTTATCTAATATTTCTAATTTTTCTTGATAGCCTTCATGGGCAGTAACAACTTTTTGAATATTTTCAGCCTGAACTTCAAATGCTTTTTTTCCTTCTTCTAAATCATCGGGAACAAGTGAAAATTTATCCATTTTCTCTTTTGCTTCTGCAAGAAGTTCTTTTTGACTATTCAAAATACCAGTATAATTTTTTATTTTGTTCATAGATTTATTAGTAACATCCAAAACTCTTTGTTTAGCATCTGCTAATTCATTTTCCGCATCAGCGATAAGACTAGCATCTCCCGATTTATGCGCTATCTTTAATTGTTTTTCAAATTTAGAGACTTCTTTAGTCGCTTCCGATACTTCTTTACTGGTATTTAAACCAAAAGAAGATGTTTTATTAATAATAGGAAGAACACTAGCAAAAGCAGAATAATACTCTTCTGCTGATTTTTTTAATTGTTTTGTGTAGTTTTCTTTTCCTTTTTTATTTAGTTTATCTAAATCCTCTTTTGTAGTGGACAACACACTTTCAATACTTTTTCTATATTCTTCATTTGCATCAGCAAGAGAACTTCTAGCATTAGTTTCTCTTACCAAACCATTAGCAAGCCTTTGTTCTATCTTTTGTTGTCTAGTTCTTTGTTGATATGTTAAATTTCCATTTCTTAGTTCTAATTCTTCTAATTCTTGAAGTTTTTCTCTTCTCAATCTATTTTCATTAACTATTATAGCAATTTTTTCTTCACTTTCTGCAACTCTTTGATTAACCAAATAATATTGAGTTAAAAATTCTGAAGATTTTTTAATTTGTTCATTATATTTATCTACTTCATCCCCGTTTTCTACTCCACCTAATTTAAGAGAGTCTAATTGAAATTGTGCTTTTTCAATTAGGCTTTCTTGTTTCTTAATAAAATCATTGTCAATAATATCTTTCATTTCAGGAGTATTATATTGAACTCCTTTAAGCGTCTTATTAATAATTTTAATTTTCTTTTCTAGTTCGGATGCTTCTTTTCTTTCATCCACATTTAGTAATGTAGGCATTTGTAGTGCTTTTTTGATTTCTTTTTTAAATTGTTTTGGTTTAACTAATGCTTTAACAATTGCTTGTGGTTTAAAAAACGACCTTGTAGTAATTTGTTTAAACATATCTTTAAGACCAGTCATAACTCGTTTATCTTCAACAGTAGGAGTTATGCGAAAGAAATTTTTAATTTTTCCAAATTTAGTTGCTTCTTTTTCAACCTCTTTCATACCTTCAAAGAATTTATCGGTTTCAAAATTAAATTGAATTGGATTTTTCGAAAATTCGGTCACTTTTTTCATTTGCTTAAACACATTTTTAAATATGTTGGGCGAACTTTCTTTTTCTAATTCTGCAATAATTTCTTTTATTTTTTCTAAATCCTCAATATCTTGAGGGTCAGTTGAGGCAACTAATTTTGGGTCAGCCGCTAGTTTCTTGTATTTTTCTAATTCTTTATTTAAACCGCTATGGTTATCTCTAGTTTTTCTGATAACTCCACCTGCAAATTGCATAGTAGAAGAAAATTGATTCATTATTCTAAACATTCCTCTAGGTAAAAACCCATACATAAACTTACGAGCCTTAGCCGCCTCAAACCCAAATACAGTTAATTCTTCTCTCGCTGAACTTAAAAATTCAGCAAAGTATTCTAACGAAGTTCCTCCTTGTTTAAGATAAACTGTCAAACCTTCAAGAAATGGAACTGCCCTTCCTTCTCTTGCGAATTTATTAACAGTATTAGTCAAAATTTGAGTTCTTTTATTAAAGTTCCCCATTTTTTCGCCAGCAACACCAGCAAGGGCTTGCCCATATTCATTAACTCTTACACCTGCTTCTGTGAAATACTTTCCGTCTTTTACGCTATCCACTAATTTAGATTGAGCATAAGATAAATTATCAATAGATTTAATTGCTGGCTTCATAGACTTAGCAAAAGAAGAGTTAGTTTTCATTAACTGTTCTGTTGCCTTATTAGCACCTTGGAAAACTGTTTCATAGTTAGACATGACAGGAATCATGCCGTCTAAAACTTTTTGGAGTTTTCTGATAGACGCATTTAAAGCCGCAACATCCAAATAATCACTTCCTCATTTTTTTGTTGTGTTTCTCCATTTCTTCTGCTTCCATTTGTTTTACTGCTAAATCAACAGATAATAAATCCATGACTAAACTAGCGGGCATTTTATATATTTCAAGTGGACTAATTGCTAAGGCTTTCGCTAAGGTATAAACAACGACTAAAGAAGCCTCATGGGGTTCGGCTTTGCCTCCCCTCAATACTGACTTCATTCTTCGTTTTTTTCTTCATCCCCCGAAAAAGTATCAAAGGGATTTGGTAGGATTTCTTTAATCTGATTCCCAATATAAGGAGTCAAACGAATAATATCAATAGCAGTAAGCGAAGGCTCTGTCTTTACGATAAAATTATCAACCATATAACGATACATTGAGTTCAAATCTAATTTCATGTCTTGGTTTCTTGCATCCAGTTGCATGACACTATTCACGGCTTTATCAATTTCAAGCCATGTAGGTTCTTTAATCCAAACCTTTAGGTATTCGTCGCTTTCTGGTGCTACACGAACATAGTGTAGTTTTGGCTCAGTTAGTGCAAATA
>Ga0255772_10000344_pt1 | contig 45379 bp, 43 predicted proteins | sample 071ome_34_FD_179970 | JGI IMG/M metagenome (GOLD analysis project Ga0255772, IMG submission 179970) | Coastal salt marsh microbial communities from the Groves Creek Marsh, Skidaway Island, Georgia - 071411BT metaG (version 2) | ecosystem: Environmental > Aquatic > Marine > Intertidal zone >...
GGCATGCCAATGCTCAAGGGGAGTATAGCAATGTAGATGGAAACCCTAATGATTTTGCTTACCGAGGACGTTTGGTGCTCTCCGGGAAAATAACCACGCTGTATACAGAATTGCCGGGTATTTACCCGTGGCGCCCATCTCACATTCACGTCAAAGGTTTTTTAACGAATGCGTGGTTTACCGATACCATCGTTACCCAATTGTATTTCAAGGGAGATTCCTTGATTGCCTCTGATCCGGCCAAGGACTTTCCCGAGCGTTGGATACCGTTGGATACTACGGCCAATGGCTATGAGGGGAGTTTTGCCTTTGGGTTGTCCTACATCGTAGGAATGGAGGAGCGGACAGACGATCAATGGGTGTTGAAGCCAAATCCCGCGACCGATGAATTCACCGTCTCCGGCGTTCAGGGCAGTGAGGAGCTGGTCGTTACGGATGCGCTGGGTCGTATTTTATATAAAGAGAGCTTGTCGGATCATACCCGCGTTTCCACAGTTCATTGGCCTCGGGGGACGTATTGGGTCAGATTAGGCGGTCGCGTACGCACTTTGGTACTGCTATAGGTTGTTAACACTTGGGCGCCAAGAGGTGTGAATAACATCGATAGGCACATAGGCGTACTCTATCAAATCATGGGGTAATTTGGTCTTACTTTTGATTATCCAATTAGAAAACACATAAGATTATGGCACTCGAAATAACCGAAGCGAATTTTGAAGAAGTAGTAATGAAATCAGATAAGCCTGTATTGGTTGATTTCTGGGCAGAATGGTGTGGTCCTTGCCGCATGGTTGGTCCTGTTGTGGATGAATTGGCAACGGAATATGAAGGCAAAGCAGTCGTTGGTAAGCTTAATGTTGATTCTGACGGTGCTGTAGCTCAGCAGTTCGGTGTGCGTAACATCCCTACGTTGTTGGTCTTCAAAAACGGAGAGATCGTTGATAAGCAAGTAGGTGCGACGAGCAAGCAAGTGCTCGCTGCCAAGCTTGATGGTGCCATGTAGGCCGCCCGCGACCAAGCATTTTGAACCCCGAGCCGAAGGCTCGGGGTTTTTTGTTGGTAAAAACGAGTTCTCCACTTTCTTTGGAAATAACCGCTAGGGGTACTCACTTATAAGGGTATTGATTTAACCTCAACCCATATGAAAACACTTTTCCGCTTCACCCGCCTTCTGTTTTTTGTGTTGCCCTTATGTACACAGGGCCAATTACGCGATACCTTCCAGCACGCTTTTGAGCCGCTGCCGAATACCCTATTTCAAAGCTCGTTCTTGCATGATCAAAGTGCCCTGTACCAAGTATTAAGAGATCACCATCCGCTCGACTCGTTTGATGGAACAATCCCAAGCCGGATATTACGGCCAACAGATTTTGAAATCATGTATGAAGACCTCTACATGAGTCAACGGCTGGATTCCAATGGGAGGCGCGCAGGGGGTAAACCTGCCTATTTGATGTCCTTCGATTCGTTTAACGCCGCCTATGGGGCACAGGCCAAGAAAGTTGATTGTCCCTTACACCTGTGTTGGATGCGATACAATGAGCTCGATACATTAGCCCTATCCTCTGGACGCTTCGATTTCGAAGGGGGCCAATGGAAATTACCACCGACCACCATCGTATTGGATTCTGCCCGTAATTATACATTACACAATAAAAACGTACACAGTAGTGCCCTAGCTTCGGTCCAGACCAAGGAAGTATTCTTGGCAGGGGGCAATGTGTTGTCCCATTTTGCTACAGGCGCGTCTGCGACCATACAGTTTGTCTTGCCTGATACGCTGATTCAGCAAAATGTTGGTGGCGTCGATGCCTATTGGGTGGATTTTGACGATGGAAAGGGATTTGTCCAATTAGTTCCTAATCAAACCATCGCTATCGTATACCATGCTTTCGCTAACGGTGTGGAATGGGCCGAAAAATTCATCCGTATTCGTGCGCGTCAAGGCACCTCATGGCGTGAATGTGCCTTCCGATTGCAGCTCATTTTCGCCGCACCGCGAGCGGATACGGCTTTTAGCAGTGCCTCCTTGCCATCCTCGAAATGCCTCAATACGAAGCCCGCTGAACCGGCTTGGGTTACTATAGATTTTGCGGATTCCACTAAGGGGTTCCAAAAACCTGTAGTGCTCGTCGAAGGTTTCGAGGGAACTGACCAACCCTTTGGCTATTTACATTATGAATCAGTTGCTTCGGGCTATGTGTTCAACAGCAACGGTGATAGAATCTACACACATATGTCGAAGCTCGCTTGGCTTATGGACAGTTTGTTGTTACGAAATCACGATATCGTATATGTGGATTTTGAAGAATCAAAGCTGGCTGTTGAGGAAAATGCAGAGACATTATTACAGGTTTTACAATGGATTCAACAACAAAGTCCGGAGCATGCTACCACGGTGGTTGGAGCGTCTCTTGGGGGACTTATTACTCGATACGCTTTACTACAAGCAGAGCAACAAGGTTGTTGTGTTGGCGTCGGCGCTTATGCTACGTTTGATTCTCCCCACAGAGGAGCATTTATTCCAGTGGGCATTCAAGCACAGACAGAGCGCATGGCAGCGCTATTTCCAGCGGTTAAGGTATTGTCGAATCCGTGGGACTACACACTGGCCTCGAAAGCCGCCCATCAAATGCTGGTTTCTCATTATGATCCCGTTGCTAAAGCTTCCTTTGAAGCCTTTCAAAGAACCATAGCAAATCGATACCCGTTGGGAATGTATTCGTTTGGGGTTTGCAATGGTAGCATAGAAGGACTGTATTCTGAACCGGAGGATTCTCTAGACCGATACATTGCCTATGGCTGGGAACGAACTGTTCCAGTGGGGCATCATGTAGGAGCGCTGCCGGACACCCTACAGTTCAATAGACAGGGCGTGCGTCAAAACATGCAGGTAGTAGGGGCGCGAAGTGAAGCCCATACAGGACAGCGGAATTACTTGATGGAATCTGCTAAACTGAAAAATATATGGCGAGTCGCTCAAATGAGATGGGCCTCGATGAGCGGTGCAGCTTCGGCTCAACTGATTTACAGTGCAGGACATGCCACTAATTTCATCCCTGCGAATGTGGTAAATGCTGCGGTGGAGCGCATACAATTGGCCACCCATCAAAGGCTTCAGTCCCTGTATAATGCTTCTTTGCAACAAGGAATAAGAGTCCCTAAAGCTCAGTATTCGCAAGCTTTTGATCATATTCCAGGCTCGCTTACCGATACACCGGAGTCGTTCGATTATCCATTTGTTCAGGTATTCAATCAAACGCATTGCTTCATCCCGAGCCATAGTGCACTTGACCTTCGCTACGATAGCTTGCGCATTGACCAGCGGCTGCATGAAATCCCATTTACGTCTTTTTACGCACCCCGTTCAGATGATCAAGACAGTGCAAAGAATCAGATGCATATTGAAACTACAGAGGAAATCATCGATTACATTTTAAACCAATTCCATTCGATATACGATTCCTACACTCAGCCCATCACAGGGATATATAACAATGCACTGCCGATGGGCACGGCAACGCGGTATCAATCGAACCTCAGTGGTGTGCAAATCGCCATGGGTGGTCATTTGAAGCTTGCCTGTCAGGGTCCTGTAGGTAAGACCAATAGTTCCGTGATTGCTGCCACAAAACAACAATTGAGTTTTTATGTAGGGCCTGGATGTCAGGAAAGTGTGCTTGAGGTCTTGGGAAGATTAGATGTTGGGGATCACCCTGATCGAACGGCAGACCTTTATATCAAAAAGGGGAGTACGCTTGTCCTTTTTGCCAAGAGTACCACGGTTATCGGTCCGGGCAGTAGATTGATTATAGAGGAAGGCGCAAAATTGGTCGTTCACCCGAAAGCTGAACTTCATCTCAACGGAGGATCGTTGGTCCAATACGGAATTCTAGAAATATTACCCGGGGCAATCTTTTCTCCGCTCGCATCAGGAACGATAGAATTACAATCGACCACCGTATTTGAAGGAAATGGGGCCATTGCCATAGCGTCTCAGGATATCAAGGTGGATGGATCGATTCGGGTTCCTTCGCAAATAGCCTATATGCATTGGACGGATGTGCATTGTTCGTTGAACAACCTTGGTAGCATAGAATTAGAGACCAGTGGTGAATTCAAACATTGCCGCTTTGAACAAGTAGATACAAAACCCTATCTGTCTTTGGTGGCCATGGGCACTGAATTACACATGGACGAATGTCGGTTCATCAAGGGCATTGCCGGGGTGACCATCGCCGATTCTACAAACTGGTCATTAACGCATTCCTATTTTAATGGATGTGAGGTTGGACTCAGAGCGTTGTCGACACCTACTTCGTTTGAATCCAACACCTTCGAATCGTGTGTATTGGGAGCCGAAATAGAGGCCAATGGTGGTGCTATAGCGATCAGCAGAAGCAACTTTAAGCATTGTAAGAATGTGGGATTGATAGTTGGAAATGTCCACCTAAGAATCACTTGTACGTCTTTTCAGTTTAATAAGGTAGGGCTACTGGTACAAGAAGGTATGTTGGATTTGGCGCGACATGCGAGCACTACTTGGATCAACAATGATACTGCAATCTACCTGCGTCAAGTAACAGGTTTGGACTTGGCTCAAGGTCACAATAGATTTCAAGGGAATGTAGGCTATGATCTATATGGAACAGTAGATGCAGCGGCAGCCATTTCGAGGAGTAATGGTATGTTACAAATTGCAGCACCGTACAATGCCTTCAGCTTTAATGGGAGCACAGAGCTCAGACAGCATCGAGATCCCATTTACTTGAAGTATAACCCTACCCAAAGTATTAGCCCGCACTTATGCCCAAAAGACATTTCACCTCCTGAAGATCCTTCTTCATTTTCGAACGCCTATGAGGGATCGCTACGCATAGCGCCTAACCCTAGTAGTTCTGGATCAGGAATACTATTTCTGCCATCACCTTTTCAAGGCGGTACGGTGCGTTTAATTTCGTCCCAAGGTACGCTGGTCTTGGAGCGAGAGGTAAAGTCAGGAATGAGAACAGTGATGATGGAAAGGCCTTTAGTAAAAGGTGCTTATACGGTCCAATTTATTCATGGTGAACAAACACACGCTTTGAAGTGGATGGTCGTTAACTGATATGTATAGGAACTTCGCTATTTTGCATCTGTAAATGACTGAGCTGTGTCTATAATTAAAATGCTTGATTTTCAGAGAATTCATCGTCCTTACCAGGAGGAGCTTTCTGCTGCATTGGAGCGCGTTATGCACAGTGGTCAATACATTGGGGGCCCAGAATCTGCTTCTTTCGAGGCAGATTTATCCAAATATCTAGGTGCACAAACCATAGGGGTCGCCAACGGTACAGATGCGCTTCAAATCGCATTAATGGCCTTAGGAATAGGGCCTGGCGATGAAGTTATCGTCCCGGCCTTCACCTATGCAGCGAGTGCTGAGGTTATTGGATTATTAGGAGCAAAGGCCGTTTGGTGTGATGTCGATGAGGGTACGTTTAATCTCGCAATCGACCAATTATCCTCTCTACATACCCCACAAACCAAGGCCATCATAGTGGTCCATTTGTACGGACGTTGTGCGGATGTTGCCGCCGTTGAACAGGCATTGCCGGGTGTTGCTATTGTTGAAGATACGGCCCAAGCCTTCGGGGCACAATGGACTTCAGGCCCCTACGCCGGACAATATACCGGTACTGTTGGGGCCTTGGGAACCTTTAGTTTTTTTCCTACGAAATCATTGGGAGGAATGGGCGACGGTGGAGCGATATGCAGTCGAAATCCGGACCTTCTTGCACAAGCTAAGCGCATCGCGAGTCACGGCCAATCCAAGAAATACCACCATCAATGCATAGGTGTGAATTCCAGATTAGACCCTATGCAGGCGGCTGTATTGGGTGTGAAATTGAAATATTTCAATCAGAGCATTGAAAGAAAAAAGAAAATAGCGTCCATGTATCTCGATGCGTTGAGTGGGGTGGACGGTTTGATTGTCCCCGATATAGTGGACGGTCATATCCTTCACCAATTCACCCTTCGTATTCTCGACGGAAAAAGAGAGGGACTTCAAGCATTTTTGAAGGAACATGGAATAGACTCGATGGTATATTATCCGATGGGACTGCATCAACAGGAGGCCTATAAACATTGGACTCCAAAGGTGTCTCTGCAGGTTTCTGAACGGTTATCACACGAAGTATTGAGTCTACCTATTCATGAGGCCATGGAAACGGAAGAAGTCAAACTCGTTGTAGATTCCATTAAAGCATTTTAATCATGACCGATATCTTTATTCACCCTACCGCAACTGTGGACGAAGGTGCTGCCATTGGCGGTGGCACTAAGATTTGGCACTACAGTCATATCATGTCTAAAGCTAGTGTAGGAGAGGGGTGTACTATCGGTCAGAACGTCTTCATTGCGAACAACGTTTGCATCGGAAAGGGCGCCAAGATTCAGAACAATGTGAGTGTATATGAAGGGGTAGAGCTAGAGGAAGATGTATTCCTAGGGCCTTCTATGGTTTTTACCAATGTAGATGTACCACGCGCCTTTATTGAACGTAAGAACTATCTCAGCACCAAGGTGGGCAGAGGTGTAAGCATCGGGGCGAATGCCACGATCGTTTGCGGGAATACACTCGGAGAATATGCTTTTATTGGAGCCGGAGCAGTTATCAATACACAAGTGGAGCCCTATGGCTTATATGTCGGTGTACCGGCCAAAAGAATTGGCTGGGTCAGTAAAGCGGGTCGAAGATTAACCTTCGATGCTCAGGGTAAAGCACAATGTCCAGAATTAGGCGATGCCTACGAATTAGTGGATGGAAAAGTACGCACTGTATCGTGAGTATTCGCATTTTAACCATCGTCGGCGCACGTCCCCAGTTCATTAAAAGCGCTCCTGTAAGTAGAGCTTTTAAAAACATTGGTATTCAAGAGTTTGTGGTGCACACTGGACAGCATTATGATCCCGAAATGAGTGCTGTGTTTTTCGAAGAATTGGACTTGCCCAAACCTTATGCAATTTTAGAATGTGGCGGTTTACAGCGGGATGAGATGATCGATAAAATCGTTGCAGATTTACGTCCCATCATTGCAGAGATTGCTCCTCAATATGTTCTGGTGTTCGGGGATACGAATTCAACCTTAGCGGGTGCATTAGCTGCCGAAAAACAAGGTATTCCTATCATTCATGTTGAAGCCGGTCTTCGTTCTTTTAACGATGAAATGCCTGAAGAATGGAATAGGATTCAGACCGATGAGCTTTCACATATCCTCTTTACTCCCTCTGCTGCTGCTGATGAAAATATTGTGGATGAAGGATTTTTATCTCCACATCAACGTGCGGTAAACGTAGGGGATACTATGTTCGACGCGGTTCAGATGTTCTCTCCCTTTGCGCGTCATCGCAAGGCTATGGGAGAGTTGGAGTGGTTTCAAAAGCCTTTTGCTTTGGCGACCTTGCATCGCATGGAGAACGTGAAGCATCCAGAACGATTAAAGGAAAGAATCTCAACTCTGAATGAATTACATCGACATGGAATTCCGGTTTGGATGCCTTTGCATCCGTCCACACGAAATGAAGTGGAGAAGGCAGGGGTAGAGATAGCGTTTAATACCTCGCCACCAGTGGGGTATTTGGAAATGCTTTGGGCCATTCAGCAATGTGCGATCGTGATTACCGATAGCGGAGGTCTACAGAAAGAAGCCTATTTCTTAGGGAAACATTGCATCACCTTGAGAAACGAAACGGAATGGGTGGAATTAGTGGATATTGGGGCAAATGCATTGTATCCACTTGGAAGTACTGAACCGTTGAGCCACAAAGTCAGTAGTATGTTGAATCAACCGTTGCCAGAAGAAACTCCTTATGGAAGTGGTGATGCAGCATTGCAAATTGCCCAATTCCTACTCGAGCAAGGGAGCTAAAAACTCATGAATGTCCTGTAAGCACTGCGCGTTCAAGCTGTGCGCCATGGGATAAGAATGGAAGGCATAGTCGCTTAAATGAGAGAGACCTTCTGCTGTGGCTTGGGCCCAAGTATATGGGATGACCGGGTCCATAGTTCCATGGCTCTGAAAAATAGGAGCGTCTGTTACTAGTGATTTAAGTGCTTCGTGCCATTCCGGTAGTGCATATCCGCTCATCAAAACGAACCCCTTTGCCTTGAATCCTTGCAATAGAATTTGAAGCGATGTGATGGCCCCTTGTGAGAACCCACCAATGAACACCTCGTTACTTTCGACATGCTGCTCTTGCCAAGTCTTGAGGGATTCCAGTACGTGTTGAGCAGCCCCTTCGACAGCTTCACCATCAATCATCTTGGCGCCGTTTTTCCATTCAATGGGATACCAAGCATATCCTCCCATGCCTAATGAGATAGGCGCCTGGAAGCATACGATGTTGAGTTTTGGTAAATAGGGTTTGAGACCATAAAGGTCTTCCTTGTTAGATCCGTAACCGTGCAACAAGACTAGGGTTGGAAGCTTGGGATCAGAAATGTGGTGGATGTAAGAAAGCATTATTGGCGGTAATCGAGAATGTCCCAAGTATGGTCCGCAAGCAGTCGAATTTGATACATAAACTCATGTGGACAATTGCGCCATTCATGCGGTGCAATCATGCTCAACACATTCTTTTCTTCGTTTTTGCGGTACAGGTAATACACGTGATTAATTTCTGGCTTGAACCCCATCTGTGCCTTGTAAATTTCTTCACTCAATGCTTTGCGCTCATGAATCTTACGGGCTTGCTCGGCCAATAATTCAATTTGTGCACGGATTTGGTCCAGTTGCATGTCGGTCTGCAACTCCATGGCATTGAGATCAAGACTTTTGTTCTTCACGGCATCTACTGCTTTGAACGCAGGTGCGCTTACACTAGAGCCATAGGGTAGAATATTCGCATTTTCAGCGATTTTATCCGGATCGATAGGGTTGTGGGTACGTTTGTCCTTAGCCATGTGTCAAAAATAAAGCAATCCTTCCTTCGCATCCCCATAATGATCTGCGAGGTTGTTATAGTAGCGCCAGGTAATTTCTAACGCGAGTACCGCGTCAAATTGGTGCCAATTCTCAATAGATAACTCCTTAATTGGTAGTTCAGTTCGTTGTGCTAATGCCATTCGACAAGGCGTAATAGCTTCATTATCGCCTTTATAACCTAGTTTTTGGAGCTGGTAGCGCTCTGCGCCAAGCTTCGGATACACTTCAATAGTGTTCGTATCAATCTCGGAAGCCAACTTCATTGCCCTGGCTGTCAATCCACCCAGAAACATGGGACTCATCGCCTTTGCTTGCCGGTCAGCGGCGCGATAATGGAAATCATGGTCGCCCTCAAGTTCTCTGTAAACACCAGGCAGGGAAAGAGGGGCGTCTATGCCTACAACATCCGATGGATGCTCACCAAGTACGGACAGGACAAAGCCATCAGCATCTTGTTTTTTCGAGCTTTGCAGCAGCAGAATCTGTTTCGTATTCGAATCGAAAATTGCTAGAACTGTTGTGCCTGCTAGCTTCGAGCCGTAATCTATGCCTACGACTCTTGCCATGTACCAAAGAGCTCTTCGACCTTTTTGAATCGGTAATCAAAAATTTCTTCCAGCTTTGGACGCACGATAATGGGGTGTGCCATCTTCCCTAAAATCCCCAAAGGAATTTTGTAACTCACACGGTCGAGCATTTCTACTCCGCCTGGGATAGCCTTGAAGTGGTGCTCGTGATGCCAGATGGAATAAGGACCTACGCGCTGTTCGTCTACGAAATATTTTGGACCATCAACATGTGTGATTTCAGTGGTCCAATTCATTTTGATCCCAAGCAAAGGGCTGACTTTATAGTCTATGAATAAGCCCGGATACATCTGCTCGGGGACTTTAGACATAATGTTAAAGCCCATGTAATCAGGGGTGATTGTGGCTAGGTTGCCTGGGCTTTGGAAAAAGTTCCATGCCTCCTCCACGGAAATGGGAAGCTTTTGAATGCGTTCTAGGGTGTACATAGTGTTGAATTAAGTATCAACCTAACACCCAATTGTGATTGTGGTTCGCGTGAAGCTTTAGATTCGCTTCATTTGTTGCTTGATGTATTTGGTTTGCTCTGCAAGCGCACCGTTTTTATCAAGTTTCTTCACCTCGGTCAAAAGGATTTGTGCCTCCTTCTTACGGCGCTTTGTCAATGCTATTCCTGCGAGATTCAGTTTTGCCAATGCTTTGTCTTGGTCCAATCTCAATCCAGTGTTGAGCGCTCTCTTAAGTAAGGTTTCTGCCTTACCTACCTTGCGCTGACTCTCAATCATCCCCATAAGAAGGTAGTAATAAGCGAGCTGGCCTTTAATCAAACTTTTCTCCGGATTGCGAATGCCGGCCAATGCTTTTTCAGCTTTGGCAACATCATTTTTTCTCATGTGCCATAGAGAAAGTAAAATGCGCTCATTGCGGAAATACGTGAACAACACAAGTCCCATAGGGAAGAGCAATGCGATACCATTTCCTATTTCTCCATCAGCGAATTGATAGATTGACCAAGCAAAGATTGCTGCTGTAAGTCCGAGTCGAATGATTTTACTGAACATCTCTATTATTTTTGAGCAACGCAAAGAAACAAAGAAATGGGCACATCGGATTGGAAGAATTGGGATATGGAGGCAAAAAGAGCATTCTATGAGAAGTTGAGTTCGGAATTAACCGAGCACAAACGCCAATTGTTTCAAGATAAAGTTGCCCAGCGCACCCGACATTTTTCTTTGGCTCTAGAGGATATGATGAAATCCCAGAATGCCTCCGCACTGATGCGCACCGCGGATGCCTTTGGAATTCATAGGGTGGACGTTTATGATAAGAACGAGCGCTTCAATGTGAGTAGTGGTATTTCCAAAGGGGTAGAAAAGTGGTTAGATGCTAGTTTTTTCAATACGTACAATGAAGGAGGTACGAAGGCATGGGCGGAACAATTAAAGGCCACGGGACGTAAACTCTACGTCACTGCTTTGGACGAGGGAGCGCTACCCATTGATGCTATTGATCCAACGGTCCCGGCGACCATATTATTCGGCAATGAGCAGGAGGGGGCTTCGCCATTAATTCAGGAATTGGCCGACGAACGCATCTACATACCCATGCGAGGATTTGTGGAGAGTTTTAACGTATCTGTGAGTTGCGGGATTGTACTTCATCACCTGACATTAGGAATGGAAAAAGCAGGAATTCAGAGAGGATTGGCGCCCGAGGATGAGTTGGATGCGTTGATTAATTGGGCCCTTAGAACCGTACCCAACCCACATAGATTTCTTTAGTCCAAACGCAATAAGAATATTCCGTCGGTGATCTCCCAATCAATGACTTCCCAACGAATGAGTCGGGCAAGGGTGGAGACGGCTTTCTGACGCGGTATTTGCATCACTTTTGCGGCTTTGCTCGTAGTCACAGTATCGTAATCCTTGAGGTATTGAATGAGTCGCTGTTCTTTTTCGGAAAAAGCAACCGGGCGCTTACTTTGATCGCTCAATTCTTGTTTCCAGACTTCCGCCAAGACAGCACCCGCCACTTTGTTTTCATCGTAGATGCGGACATAGGCTAATTTACCTTCCTTTTCATCCACGCGGTACGGCTTGTGTTTTCCCTCTGGAATTTCGATTTCCCAAACGCGTTTACCGTCGACATCATGGGCGAATACTTCAAGCTGAACTTCTGGATCTGTAAAGACTCGAGCCGCGCTTTCTAGGAGATAAATATCATCTTCATCTTTCACGCCGCCGATCACTCCATTGTCGCGAACACCTACCAATAGACGCCCGCCAGTGGTGTTGGAAAATGCGCTTAGGGTACGCGCTATTTTCCGTGCGTCCGAAATCTTGTATTTAAAGTCTTGATTTTCATGCTCACCTTCTGCGATGAGTTCATGAATGTTGTTGAAGCTTTGATATTGGTCAAAATCTTTCAACCGGAAGAATTATTTGGTCACGTAGATCACATCAACCAGTGCCTGAACTTCCGCATTTTTCCCGAACCATTGAGTTTTAAATTCCTCGGTGTACACACGTATGTTAGCAATAGTTACACTATCTCCGTATTGTCTGCGTGCTTCGTACAGCATCTTATCGTAGGTGATGAGCCCGTCGTGAAGCACTAGCTCACGAGTTTTATTCGCCGCAGTGATATTATCGCTGTAAATCACATCTGGATATACCTCAATAGTTCCAAGGTAGGTCCAATTCTGACCGTATAACGTATTTGCGGTATCGTACAAGGCACGTTGCGGGCTCGCACAAGAAACAAGGAACAAAACAGTAAGTATGGCTAGAATTCGCTTCATCGTAGGTGTGATTAGTACCTCAAAAATATTGCAAAAAAAGGGCCGCATTTCTGCAGCCCCATAACTTTTTTACAATGACTTCAACCGCACTTGTAACGCCTTCTCGGAAATCGAAATCCCCTTGTCTTTGCAATATTGTTTTACCCTCGACAGGTCGCCTTGAAACAGCTTAATGGCTTGGTTAATACTGCAAACTTTTCGCATGATGTTTGATTTTGTATTAACACTAACAACAAGATAGGAAAAAGCAAATGAAGTTTAAGCCTCTAGTTTTCAACATGTTGTTCAAAAGTGTGTGGTTCATTACTGTGAAATAGGCTCTTTTTTTAACTTTAATTCTGTCTTACATTAGCAATAACCAATTACCAAAAAAACCAAGCCATGTCTTTCGACAAGGACTATGATATTATTCATGAAGGTCTGTCTCAGCATGTTCAGCTAGATACATCAGAGGACCAAGAAGCCTTGCGAGCACTTGCCAAGAGATTTTCTATTCGAACCTTCAAGGAAGGGGATCCACTTTGGCAGCTAAGTACAAATTCTGGGCAGTTGCATTTTATCCTATCCGGTGCCTTTGCGGAATATTTAATGGACGGTAGAGTGCCACACCTTTTGAGGTTTTATTCTAAGAATAGATTTGCGTATTCTGAAGATCTTATTCTTTATTCCACTCGTCCAGCGACTTATGCTACTTGTCTAGTCGAGGCGCGTGTGGCGTCAATTCCCGCGGGAACTTTGGCAGAATATCTGATGAACGAGGAAATAGGTGGGAAGCTTTTGACTAGTCTCATCGAGTTGAGCATGACAGAATACCGCAATACCACGTATGAAATGTTGCAAACCAATGGTATTCACAGAATCCACGCGGCTATTGAGCAATTCCCGGATGTATTGGATTTAATACCTAGAAAAGAATTGGCGGACTATCTAGGTATTTCTAGAGCTTCATTGTTTCGTTCTCTAAAGAAGATTCAAAATGGCTAAGTCTCTGGAACAATTGGTATACGATTTTTTCCGTGGCTTACCGGCCTATACCACGGATATGGAGGATACGGTCAAAGCAATTATACATAGCTTTGACCCACCCGTGATTAAAAAGAAAGGTGCGATCATTACGGAGTTAGCACCGCCGAATAAGGACTTCTGGTTTCTTTGCGACGGATTTTTGAAGGAGATTTATAAAAATCCATTTATGAATGAGGATGCGCTATTCAATTTCATTCCGCCAGCTTCCGTTTTCGTGAATGAGGACAGTTTATTCTATAATATGCGCCCACAGCACTATTACAAGGCATATACGGACGTTACCATTGCTTCTTTGAGTAACGAAAAGTTTCAAGAATTAAAGAGCAAGTATCCTGCGATTATTAAGCTCTACCTCAGTGGTACGGCAGAAATACAAAAAAACCGTCGCTCCAGATTATTGATGCTCCGTATGTCTAACACTCAAGATAAAATCGATTGGGTGCGCGATCAAAGGGGGGACTTGTATAAAATTATGGATCGCGTAACGCTGGCCCAATATATTGGGGTGAGTCGTGCGAGTTTGTATCGTGCGTTTGATAAGACGGGGAAATCCCAATTTTAATACTCTTGACGACACTTTGATGCGTATTTTCGGAACCATGAAAGTGCGCCTACTACTATTGTGTTTAACCATTTCTGGCATTCTTAGAGCTCAAGTATCGGACACTACCGTCTTGTTGCCTTCAGTGACGGTGATGTATGAAGAGGATGAGGCCCAATTATTATGGAGAAAACTTTCTGCGAATTGGCCACTATATCAAAAACAGTCCATCCAATCCGCAAAATTGTACACCAGACAATCTTCCGCGAATAATGAGGTGTCCTTCGAACAAGTATCAAATGTTTACTTGAACGATAATCAATGGTTTCAGGAGGTAGAAGCATTTAAAGACTACGATAGGCCTACAGCTGATTTCGGAAACAATGTAGAGTTTCAGGCATCCTTTAGCTTTCAAGGTGATTATGATTTCAACCAAGGCACCGATCAAGGTACATTTTCGAAATACCCGTATTCTAAGTTTGAGAATCAGCGTATAGAGCCTTTAAACCGCATGGTAGATGTGGAATATGCATCTTCTCCCATTGCAGGAATTATGGACAAGAATGCGCTGTTGCATTATACATTCGAAATAGTCGCCCGATGGGAGAGCGACAGCAGTGAGCATGCGACCTTATTCTTTACTCCGGAAAAAAACCGAACAGGCTGGGCGGGCCAAATTGAAGTAGATACACGAGATTACCGTATCCATCAATTTGAAGGAGCCATAGGCGATATGGAAATCCTTCAGCATTTCAGCTATACTGATTTGTTTTACGTCGATCACCAAAAATTGAGTTGGGCCAATGGTTCACAGCAAGTAGAATATTGGCTAACTGAGGTCAATCGTCTTCCTAGTATGTCCAATAAGCCGAGGAACCTAGTAGCCATTATCCCAGATCAACAAGTGCAAGGCACAGACTTTTGGGCCCAGTACCGCCCGAAAGATGATAAGCTTGATGCATGGACCGCCCGCCAGGACAGCATCATTCGTTACTTGAATTCAGATGAGTATTTGGATAGCGCCGATGCCGTTTATAACGAGTTCCATTGGTACGAGCCGCTCGTCAGCGGAGTGGGATACCGAAAACGTAGTGCCGGCACACATTTCTTCTACAGCCCATTAATAGGTCAATTCAATGCTTTTGGAGTAGGGGGCTGGCGTTGGACTCCCTTTGCTTTTGGCACGAAAAGATTCGAGAACGATCAAATGCTGAGTATTACGGGCCGATTAAACTATGGGCTCACCAATGCAGATACCAAAGGTACCCTCGGGGCGACCTATACTTATGCGCCTCTGAGGAATGCCTCTTGGACGGTGAACATCGGTAATGATTACCAACAGATTACTCAAAGCGTCGACCTCACCGGCCTGTTTGCCAGAAGTAACTTCATTGAAAAAACTTTCGTAGAAGTGTACCACCGGTTCGAATGGTTTAATGGGTTCTATACTCGTTTAGGTTTTGAATACAGCAAAAGGGAAAGCATCGAAAACCTTGATTTAGGAAATGATATCTTTGGCTCACTCACGCCGCCTCAACCGTTTGAAACCTATACCGTGGGACAGGTGAGTGCTGAAATCCTCATCCGACCGTATCAGCGGTATTATCTGAAAGGCAGACAAAAGATCGTATTGAGCTCTAAATGGCCAGATTTCAGAATAGTCTTTAAACAGGGCATACCAAATTTGCTAAACTCTGATGTGCGCTACAGCAAATACGAGTGTATCGTAGAAGACTACATGCCTTCGAATCGTATAGGATTCAGCCATTATCGTGTGGCATCCGGTGGATTCTTGAATGATCCGTCGACCGTGAGATTCATCGAATACAAATGGTTCCGTGGCGGCGATTATTTCTTGTACACACATCCTCTGTATACTTTCCAGAACTTACCGGAGACCTTTGCAACGCCTGAGGTTTATTTTATGGCCAATGCCACCCATCATTTCGAGGGCTTCTTGTTGAACAGAGTGCCTTTAATTCGAAGATTAAAGCTCAATGTGGCGATGGGAGCCTCCATGTTATCGATCCCTTCTCGTAGCCTAATGCACCTCGAAACCTATGTTGGGGCAGAGCGCAAGATGAAACTTTGGGACCAACCGGTTCGGTGGGGAGTGTATTACGGTTTATTGCCTAATGATATGAACCCAGGCTACCGTATTAAGATAGGTATGGATTTTAAAGACACCTTCTTGGATCGATGGAATTTTTAGTCTCAAAAATGAACATGCCAGAGCTAAATCGTCCCATATTCGTTAAGAACATTGTGTGTTTCTACATTTTTTGAACAATATGAACATTTACCTACAAGTCGGCGTATTTTAGGTTCGTAGTATGAGATACATTTTAGGCATTATTAGAGTGATAGGTGTGCTAATCATCATTGTCTTGGGGGTGTTAAGCCTAGCTTTCACATTCCCTTTTGGAGGACGAGTAATTGCACATAAAATTTTCATGAGTATTCGCTGGGCCTTGCTTTGGGTGGTTGGCGTTAAAGTGCATGGACCTAAATTCGATGAAATAGGCCCTGGCATTCTCATGGCTAACCACCGCTCGTATTTGGATGTGTTGTTTGTTCCTACATCCGACCTTTTTACAATTGTTGGCAAGGTAGAAGTGCGCTCTTGGCCACTCATAGGTTGGGCGGCTCGGGCTCTAGATCCGATATGGGTTAAAAGAGAAAATAAAGAGAGTAGAAATCAAACGCGTCAGGATATTGTCAAGGCCATTAAAGATGGTAAGACTATTGTATTGTTTCCAGAAGGTACTTCAGGAGAGGGACCGTTACTCTTGCCTTTGAAGCCTGCGATGTTCTACGAAGCAGCCCGAAATGGCTTTAGTATTTACCAGTGGAGTATTCACTTTGATTCTGCCAAAACTGGCTATCCACCAGGCATAGGCTTTATTAACCATCTATGGGCTGTGTGCTCTGAACCCAAAATCAATGCCTACGTGACTATTCGTCAAGAGCCTCTTCGTATGGACGACGGAGATGCACTTTTAGAAGAAGCTAGTCGTTGGTGGGATGAGGAATTACGTCGTACTGCCACAGCACATCCTGCCCGCCACTTAGGCTATTGGCCGGATGAAAGGGACTTCTCTCTGGCTACTCGCCTAACTTCCCCTTCGTAAAAGGGAAGGCAAACCTATTCATATACGCACCAACGGATTTTTCGGAACTGCTCAATGCAATGCGCTGCTTTGGGGGGATACTGTCGCTGATCCGCTGGGTGAACGAAATGGCCCCCACCTTTAAAAGTTGATCAGCCTCGTCCAACACTAAGGTTTGTACCGAAGCACTGTTGAAGCCTTCAATGTTTAATAATTCATTGAGGCGTTTGGGTGTGGCAATCACGACATCTGCGCCAAAATAAATATCTTCTTTCTGTTGCTGGATTTTAGGGCCTTCATAAGCCGTCCAAACTCTCAGGTCCGTATGTCCGCCTAGGTTTTCGAAGATCTCAAAATAAGCATCGGCAATCTCAGCGGTGGATACTAGAATCAGCGCACGAGCGACATCTTCGTAACTCTCTTTCAAGCTGTGAATAATCGTTGCCGCCACCGCGACGCGAAGTTCTTCGGCATTTTCGTGCAGGTGCCAGTGGTTTTGTCCGCTCTTGAGGCTGCTGACCAAAGTGCGCTGCGCCTTACTGAAGGGCAGAAGCGCTGCGGCTTCTAACGCTTCCAATACTTCTTGTTGTAGTTTGAGTTTGGCCATTTGCTCAAGTTTTATGCAAAACTAAGGGCTACTTAACAAATGCGAGGATAATCAGTGGGCGGATTGTAAATTGATGCTTCAAATTTTTGAACATGAAAAAGATTTTCGTCGTACTCACATTCATTATCGCCCTACCTGCAGTAGGTCAGAAATTAACCAAGATTGAACCGGCCTCTTGGTGGCGTGGCATGGAACTCGATACCGTAGAATTTATGGTCTATGGTAAAGATATTTCCGAGCTTACCGCCGTAGGAAAGGAATTAATGGTCATTGGTTCCACGGCATTGGAAAGCCCAAACTATTTGTTTGTGGAGGTCGTCATTGCAGATGATACCCGCATTGGAACCCACAAGTTGCTCTTTAAAGACCAAAAGGGCCGTCAGAAAGGGACTTTGGCTATTGAGGTGTTGGAGCGAGAGGAAGGCTCTGCAAAACGCAAAGGATTCAGTTCGGCGGATTTTATTTACCTCATCACCCCAGATCGTTTCAGAAACGGCGATCCATCCAATGACCAAGTAAAAGGTATGTTGGAGGGGCCGAACCGTGAATTTATCGGTGGAAGACACGGAGGTGATTTGGCGGGGATCATTGAGAGCTTGGATTATTTCGAGAAGATGGGCATTTCTAGCTTGTGGTTGAATCCTGTACTTGAGAATAACATGGAGACCTACAGCTACCATGGGTATGCCATGACGGATTTGTACAATGTGGATCCACGCTACGGGACGAATGAGCAATACAAGGAATTGGCTGATAAGGCTAAGGAAAAAGGTATTGGAATTATTATGGACCAAGTAGCGAACCACATCGGAAGCTTGCATCCGTGGATGAGTGATTTACCTAGCGAGGATTGGGTGAATCAATGGCCGGAGTTCACGCAGACGAATCACATGAAAGTCAGCAGGTTCGATCCACACGGAGCCGAGGTGGACCGCAAGCAATTCACAGACGGATGGTTCGTGGAGACGATGCCGGATTTGAACCAGCGCAATGAGAAATTGGCCCGCTACCTTATTCAAAACTCCATCTGGTGGGTGGAATACTTGGGGCTGCACGGCATTCGCATGGATACGTGGCCTTATCCGGACAAGCAATTCTTGGCGGATTGGACCAAAGCTATTTTGGACGAGTACCCGAACTTCAATATCGTAGGCGAGGAGTGGGTGAGCGACCCTTCGTTGATCAGCTATTGGCAGGCGGGAACGGCCAAGATGGACGATTACACCACCTATTTGCCGAGCATCATGGACTTCCCATTGCAAAGTGCCGTTGTGGATGGATTGATGGGAGAGGCGAGTTGGCGCAGCAGTATGACCAAGATTTACGAAAGCTTGGCCAATGATTATATGTACGGGGACCTGAATAACATCATGATCTTCCCGGACAACCACGATATGAGCCGTATTTACACTCGTCTTGATGAGGATTTCGACAAGTGGAAAATGGCGATGACCCTGTTCTTTACCACTCGCGGTACTCTGCAGTTTTACTATGGAACAGAAATCTTAATGAACAATCCAGGTACGGAAGATCACGGTGTGATTCGTTCCGATTTCCCTGGCGGTTGGGAAGGAGATGCTGTGAACGCATTTACCGGTGAAGGACTGACTGATCAGCAGAAGGAAGCGCAGCAGTTTATCGCAGATTTGGCGCACTTACGTCGTCAATCGTGTGCCTTGAACATGGGTGAAATGCTACATTACATCCCTCTTGGTGAGGTATATGTATACTTTAAGTCTTTTGGGGATGAGCACAAGATGATTGTGTTGAACCGCAATGATGCAGAGGTGGAACTTGGTTTGGAGCGATTCCAACAAGGTCTTGAAGGCTTTGCCCAGATGAATAATGTGTGGACAGGTGAGGTCGAGGAAATTGGCACCACTTTAACCCTAGCGCCGATGGGATCGTACATTTTTGACCTCAACTAAACATGAGAGGACTGCTCTTAAGTCTTGGGATTGCGTTTTTTGCCGCAAGTTGTTCGAACCCAGAGGTGGCGCCCGCCGGTGCTCCTGTGGCTTGGGACACCGTTTCTGGGGTTAGCAAGGGGACGTTATTGCGTTTAGATTCAGCGCATGCCGCGCCTTGGTTGAGTGCGCGGCCATTAGATATTTGGCTCCCCAGTACGTATAATGGTAAGCGTAAGCATGCTGTTTTGTACATGTATGATGCACAGATGCTTTTTGATTCTAAGGTCACTTGGAACCACCAGGAATGGCGGGTGGATGAGATCTTGGACAGCCTCATCACCAGCAAAGCAATACTGCCTACTATCGTTGTAGGGCTCCACAATGGAGGCATGATGCGCAATTTTGAATATTTTCCTCAAAAGCCGTTCAATGCTCTAAAGAGTACCTTTTCAGATTCTACCATGGCGGATATTGCTATGCGCTATGGATCAGATTCGACCTTTCCAGTGCGAAGCGATTTGTATTTGCAGTATATGGTGGAAGAGGTGAAGCCGCTGGTAGATTCCACGTTTGCGGTATATACTGATAAAGGCGCCACGGCTGTGGCAGGGAGTTCAATGGGAGGCTTGATGAGCATGTATGCCATCGGTGAATACCCGGATGTGTTTGGCGCTGCGCTTTGTATGAGTACGCATTGGCCAGGGGGGTTCAGTCCAAATGAAGAGATTCCAACTGCTTTCCAAGCGTATGTGGCGGAATACATCCGTCCGGAGCGTGTGGGCAAGATTTACTTTGATTATGGAACCGAGACCTTGGACGGTATGTACGAGCCGTTTCAGAATGCTGTAAACCAAGTGTTGTTGGACAATGGGTTTGTTTCAGAAGGGAATTGGACCACACAGAAGTTCCCGGGTGCGGCGCACGATGAGAAGAGTTGGGCCAAGCGATTGCACGTTCCCCTCACATTCGCGTTCGCAAAGCAGCGGTAGGCAAAATTTTTAGACCAAAAAAAGATCCCCCGGGCGCGGAGCGCCCGGGGGATCTTGTATTCAAATTTTCGCCAGCGAATTAGAAAGTATCAATGGCGTTGTTTAGCGTAGCGGAAGGACGCATGATGGCAGTTGCCTTGGCGTCGTTCATAAAGTAATAACCGCCGATATCTGCCGGTTTACCTTGCACAGCGATAAGCTCCTCCACGATGGCGTTTTCGTTGCTGCTCAACGCCGCTGCTAGCGGCGCAAAAGTAGCCTTGAGGTCAGCATCATCATTTTGTTGGGCCAATTCCTGCGCCCAGTACATGGCCAGATAGAAATGCGAGCCGCGGTTATCGATACCGCCTAAGAGACGTGTAGGGCTCTTATCATTATCCAAGAACTTCGAGGTTGCATCGTCCAAAGTGCGCGATAGTACTGCTGCTTTGGTGTTGCCGTCTTTTTCGGCGAAATGCTCCAAGCTTACGCCGAGGGCGAGGAATTCACCCAAGCTGTCCCAGCGCAAGTAGTTTTCACCCGTGAGCTGTTCCACGTGCTTCGGTGCAGAACCACCGGCTCCAGTTTCAAACAAGCCACCGCCGTTCATCAACGGTACGATTGATAACATCTTCGCGGAAGTACCTACCTCAAGGATAGGGAAGAGGTCGGTCAAGTAATCGCGCAATACGTTACCTGTGACAGAGATGGTATCTAATCCTTGCACAATGCGTTCTAGGCTGAAGGTGGTTGCCTGAATTGGCGCCATAATAAAGATGTCCAATCCTTCGGCATCGTGCTCTGGCAAATACGCGTCAACTTTCTTGATCAATTCGCGATCGTGGGCTCTATTCTCGTCAAGCCAGAACACCGCTGGAGTTTCAGTGGCGCGCGCACGACGAACGGCAAGCCCCACCCAATCCTTGATCGGGGCGTCTTTTACTTGGCACATGCGGAAAATATCACCTGCTTCCACAGATTGAGTCAACACCGCTTGTCCATCGATCATCACATCCACACGGCCATCAGCATCCAGCTGGAAGGTCTTATCATGTGAACCATATTCCTCTGCCTTCTGTGCCATCAAGCCTACGTTGCTCACGCTACCCATGGTCGTCGGATCTAGTGCGCCATTCTCCTTGCAGAAGTCCATGGTCGCTTGGTAGATGCCGCTGTACGAACGGTCTGGGATCACTGCTTTCGTATCGCGTGGCTGTCCGTTTTTATCCCACATGCGACCTGAGGTACGAATCATAGCAGGCATAGAAGCGTCGATGATCACATCTGAAGGAACGTGTAGGTTGGTAATGCCTTTATCGCTGTTGACCATGGCCAAATCAGGTCCATTTTCAATCGCAGTAGCAAGGGCACCTTCGATTTCATTGCGTTGGTCGGCAGGTAGGGTAGCGATTTTCGCATACACGTCGCCCAAACCATTGCGAACATCAACCCCCAATTTCTTGAAGGTCTCCCCGTATTTCTCAAACACCTCGGCGAAATAAACTTCCACTGCGGCACCGAATAGAATGGGGTCGCTGACCTTCATCATTGTCGCTTTCATGTGCAATGAGAACAACACACCTTGTTCCTTGGCGTCTTTGATTTGCTCTGCCAAGAACGACTTTAGGGTGTTCATGCTGATGGCAGAAGCGTCGATCACTTCACCAGCTTGCAGGGCGATGCCTGCTTTTAATGTTTTTGTGGTGCCATTTGCGGCTGTGAATACGATATCTGCTGCGCACGGGGCTGCGATGGTAGTGCTCACTTCTGAACCATAGAAATCACCTTGGCTCATGCTGCTCACGTGGCTCTTACTTTCTGCGGTCCATTGACCCATGCTATGTGGGTGCTTGCGTGCGTAATTCTTTACGGCTTTAGGGGCGCGACGGTCGCTGTTTCCCTCCCTGAGTACAGGGTTCACCGCAGATCCCTTGATTTTATCATAACGGCCTTTGATGGCTGCTTCTTCGTCATTTTTAGGCTCTTCCGGGTAGGATGGCACAGCGAAACCGGCCGCTTGTAGTTCAGCGATGGCCGCTTTTAACTGTGGGATAGAGGCACTAATGTTTGGAAGCTTGATGATGTTGGCTTCCGGAGTTTTTGCCAACTCACCTAATTCTGCGAGGGCATCGCCCATTTGCTGCTCCTCATTGAGGAAGTCAGGGAAGGTCGCAAGGATGCGTCCGGCCAAGCTGATGTCGCGTGTTTCCACATCGATGCCGGCTTTGGCGGTGAAGGCTTTAACAATAGGCAAGAAGCTGTAGGTAGCTAATGCCGGTGCTTCGTCTGTTTTCGTGTACAGAATTTTAGACATAATCAGAGTGTGTTTGCGGGCGCAAATATAATGCGCAGCGCCTCAAGGTTAAACCCTTCTATCGGAACTTAGCAACCTTCTCATCGTTGCTTAATCTGTTCTCTCCCAGGTGGTACTGAACGTTGAGTAGAAATTCTGGGGTGGTTTTAAGGTTTTGAAGTTCTAGGACCAATTCATTTATCACGCCCTGTTCCCCTTCTACACTGGTGCCAAACGGCCCCACGCTATATCGAACACCCGAGGCTTGGATGATGGCGATGGCTTCATCCACCCGGTCCATGGGGGAGTCGCTGTGGAGCGGAATGAATTGGATTTGAGCACTAATGGTCATTAGATGGGCATTTGAATGAAGGAACCAATAAAGGTGGAGAGCGCCATAATCAAGGTACTCCAGATGGTGATACGCAAAACTGCCTTTTTCACGCTGGAACCGCCCAAGGCTGCGCTGGCACCACCCAACAATGCGAGGAAACTCACGGAGAACAAGTATTCAATCCAGAACAATTGCTCGAGTGGGAATAGGAAAACGAGTAAGAAGGGGAGACCGCCGCCTACCAAGAAGCTCAGCGCACTGGCCCCTGCGGCCTCCAACGGATTGGCCGAGGTGATTTCATTAATGCCTAACTCGTCCCGGGCGTGAGCGCCTAGTGCATCGTGTTCGTGTAATTGGCGCGCGACCTCTGCCGCGGTCTCGGGCTTGAGCCCGCGACGAACATAGATCTTGGCCAATTCCTTTTCCTCCAGCTCCGGCATTTCTTCCAACTCACGAGCTTCTCGTTCTAGATCGGCTTGTTCGATATCTGCCTGTGAGCTCACACTGACATATTCACCCGCTGCCATGCTCAATGCCCCAGCCACGAGACCGGCCAGTCCTGCAATAAGGACAGGGTCTTTGGTGGTGCTGGCGGATGCCACGCCAACTACGATGCTGGACACACTGAGGATCCCGTCATTGGCCCCTAATACCGCGGCACGTATCCAATTCGATCTGTTGACGTAATGCTTTTCTAGTTCTTCACTCATGGCAGGTAATGGATGATGAATATCAATTCATTGGTTGTGGTATCTAAGGTAGCGAACCACTGGTGATCCTTCCTAGTGCCGTTGGCAGAAAAAAGGTGGTCTCCACTGTATTCGAAATACGTTGCAGCATATTGAGCCTTTTCCTTCCCTGATTTATGCAGTTGAAAGCTCACCTTACGCTGCGTTGGAGAGAGTTCGCAATAATTGCGAGTGATCTTGGGGATGTCTATTCCAGTGCGGAGTTCGATGTGGTCAATGTTGAATTGGTCACAATCCATACTCCAATAAATTTCCTTGGCGAGGGATTGGCAACCCTTCATGAGTAAGATGGGAATTGCGAAAATTATGGCAATGATGAGCAGTATTCGAGCAGTTTTGTTGCGTTTCATTCAGTTGATTTAGGTATTTGTTGAATTTGAAACATAATAAGGCTTTAAATTTTGAATCGAATTCAATAAATTTGCCATTCCCTTATAAATCCAACCGAAAACAGTTGTTTATGACTAAGCATCATTCGGATCTATCACAGGAAAGTAAGGAATATGACGGACTTTACCACCCGTCCTTTGAGCACGATTCTTGCGGAATCGGCTTCGTCGCGAACCTGAACGGTTCAAAATCTAGAAACGTAGTACAAGGTGCATTGACCATGTTGGAAAACATGGAACACCGTGGTGGTCAAGGCGCAGAGCCGACTTCTGGTGATGGCGCAGGAATTCTTGTTCAAATACCACATAAGTTTCTTACCACGGAAGTAGCAGATCTTGGGTTCACGCTCCCCTCAGAAGGGACCTACGGGGTTGGAAACACCTTCTTTCCAAAGGAGGATAATTTAAGGGCGAAGTGTTTGGTGGAATTGGAAAAATACATTGCCAATTTCAAACTCAACCTTCTCGGATACAGGGATGTACCGGTCAACAACGAACCGTTAGGAAAGAGCGCTAAGGACTCAGAGCCGGCACATATTCAGTTTTTCGTGGCGCCGAAAGAGGCGATGGACGAAGATACTTTGGAGCGCAAGATGGTCGTGCTGCGCAAATACGCCAACCGTACTATTCACCAGCTATTCCCATCTACTTACGATAGTTTTTACATCAGCTCGCTAAGTTGTAGAACATTGATTTACAAGGGACAATTAACTACTGAGCAGTTGCGGCAGTACTTCTTAGACCTGCAGCGCCCTACGTTTGAAAGTGCTTTGGCTCTAGTTCACAGTCGATTTTCAACTAATACAACCCCGAAATGGAAATTGGCCCAGCCGTTCCGCTACATCGCGCACAATGGGGAGATCAACACAATTGCTGGTAACGTTAACGGGATGAGCAGCAAGACTGCCTTATTCAAGGACAGCTTGTTTTCTGAGCAAGAACTAGAACTCATTCACCCGATCTGTGACGTTCGTCGCTCAGACAGTTCCAACCTGGATAATGTCGTTGAGATTTTAACGACCTCTGGTCGTTCGCTTCCTCATGCGATGATGATGTTGGTGCCAGAAGCGTATGAGAATGACGCCAATATGCCACCGTACAAAAAGGATTTCTACGGATACCATGCCCACCTCATGGAGGCTTGGGACGGTCCTGCCTCGTTGTCCTTTACTGACGGCAAGGTGGTAGGCGCCGTATTGGATCGTAATGGACTGCGTCCTTCGCGCTACACCTTGACCAAAGATGGTATGGTGATCATGTCGTCTGAAGCCGGCTCACTACCTGTGGCACCGGCGAATGTTTTGAAAAAGGGCCGACTAGAACCTGGTAAAATGTTTGTTGCCGACCTGCAGCAAGGCCGCATTATTAAGGACGAGGAGCTTAAAGAGGAAATCTGCAAAGCCAAACCCTATGGCCAGTGGTTGGCCGATGGGGAGCTCAGGCTAGAAGATCTCCCTACAGTGAATGAAAAAGCCTTAGGGAACAGTACCTATGAAGAACGTTTGCGTTTCCATGGGTATACCAAAGAAGAGGTGGAACGCGTATTGCTCCCTATGTTCAATGAGGGCAAAGAGGCTATTGGCTCCATGGGAGCGGATAACCCTATTGCTGCGCTAAGTGAGCAACCACAGCACTTGAGTCACTACTTCCGCCAGCGCTTTGCACAGGTAAGTAATCCTCCTATTGACAGTATACGCGAGCGTTCAGTGATGTCATTGACCGCACTTTTGGGCAAGACGCGTAATGTCTTAGATGCTACCGGTGAGCACTGCCGTAAGATCCGCATTGAGCAACCTGTATTGACCAATGGCGAACTACAGAAATTGCGCAACATATCGGCACCAGGCTTTGCTTCGCATGAAATCGAAAGTTTGTTTTATGCGGATAATCCCGAGACAGGCTTAGAAAACGCCATCAAGAGTATTTGCAAAGAGGCTGATTTTGCCGTGAAATCGGGCAATAACCTATTAATCATTTCCGATCGCAATGCCGACAAGAATCGGGTAGCTATACCGTCGCTTTTGGCTGTGGGCGCTATTCATCACTATTTGATTAAACAAGGCGTGCGTTCTAATGTGAGCCTGATTGTTGAATGTGGAGATGCAAGAAGTACCCATCATTTTGCGACGCTTCTTGGCTACGGCGCCAATGCGATTAACCCGTACATGGTGTACGATATCCTGCGTCATTCGCTCAAAGAAGGAAGGGTAGAATCCACTTCAGCTAACACTGAGTTAGACGCTTATTTTGAGAAGGTTAAGAATTATCAAAAAGCAATTGGCAAGGGGCTGTTGAAGATCTTCGCCAAGATGGGAATCTCTACTTTGGAGAGTTACCAGGGCGCTCAGATTTTTGAGCCTATTGGACTAAACGGTCGAGTGGTCGGAACGTGTTTCCGTGGCTCACTAAGTCGTATTGGTGGTTTGGACTTCGAGCATATTGCGAAGGAGCAATTGGACAAACTCTCTCTGGCATTAAATGATGCTGAAGAGACCTTGCCTTACGGCGGGGTGTACCACTGGCGCGTGAATGGTGAATACCACCACATGAATCCGCGTACCATTACAGCATTGCAACGTGCTTGTCGTGAAGGCAATTACGAGCACTTCAAGAATTACAGTGCATTACTAGATGGGAACGGTCGCTCGTTGCGCCACTTGTTGGAATTCAAACAGCGTCCATCCGTTCCTCTAGAAGAGGTGGAAGCGGTCGAAAACATCTTGAAGCGATTTGCTACTGGGGCCATGTCTTTTGGTTCTATATCGCACGAAGCCCATAGCACGCTTGCAGTAGCGATGAATAGAATAGGGGCTAAATCGAACTCAGGTGAAGGTGGTGAAGACGAGATTCGCTTTGGAACCAAGGAGAACGGCGATAGCGAAAACAGTGCGATTAAGCAGATTGCCTCTGGTCGATTCGGGGTAACGATCAATTACCTCGCGAACGCTGTTGAACTCCAAATCAAAATGGCTCAAGGTGCAAAACCTGGTGAAGGTGGGCACCTGCCTGGGCACAAGGTGGACGATTGGATTGGTAGAGTACGCCATTCTACCCCAGGGGTAGGTTTGATTTCTCCGCCGCCACACCACGATATTTATTCGATTGAGGATTTGGCCCAATTAATCTATGACCTCAAACGTGCCAACCCTAAGGCAAGAGTGAGCGTGAAGCTTGTTTCTTTAGCCGGGGTAGGAACCATCGCTACGGGTGTTGTAAAAGCCAAAGCAGATACCGTCCTTATCTCAGGAATGGATGGAGGTACAGGTGCTTCGCCACTTAGTTCTATCCAGCACGCAGGTGTGCCATGGGAATTAGGCTTGGCAGAGGCGCATCAAACATTGGTGAGTAGCCGATTAAGAGACCGCGTATTGCTCCAAACCGACGGAATGATTCGCACCGGTAGAGATTTGGCCATTGCCACCTTACTAGGCGCCGAGGAATGGGGCGTTGCCACGGCTGCCTTGATCGCAGAAGGGTGTATCATGATGCGTAAGTGTCATTTGAATACCTGTCCAGTGGGCATTGCGACGCAGAATCCAGAGTTGCGCAAGTTGTTCTCTGGAAAACCTGAGCACGTGATCAATATGTTCACATTCATGGCGCAGGAATTGCGCGAGATCATGGCAGAATTAGGCTTTAGAACCATAGAAGAAATGGTTGGACAAGCGCATGTATTAAAACAGAATACAAAGGCAGGGAATTGGAAAGCGGCATTATTGAATTTGGAACCGCTGCTGAAATATGCGAATTGGACTAAAACCACCAAAGGATATCCGTCACAGCCTATTCCATCTACCGCATTAGATACTGCGATGGTGGAGGCCGTGCACAAGTACAAAGCGGATCCAAATCCGGCGCAGTATTCTTTTGAAATTCTCAACACGGACCGTTCTACCGGAACCACAGCGAGCCACGAGGTAGCTAAATGGCGCGGTAGCGCGGGATTACCGGGTGATGCACTCACATTTAACCTTGTAGGTTCAGCGGGTCAAAGCTTTGGTGCCTTTGGCGCGAGAGGACTGACCTTTAATCTCGTTGGAGAGAGTAACGACTACACTGGTAAAGGACTTAGCGGTGCAAAAATTATTATTCGTAAACCTGAGGACGCCACCATTGTAGCGCACGACAATATTATTTGTGGAAATGTTGCCTTGTACGGAGCGACGTCTGGTGAGCTTTATGTGAATGGGATTGCCGGAGAACGATTCTGTGTGCGAAATTCAGGTGCCAAAGCCATTGTAGAAGGTGTGGGGGACCACGGATTGGAATACATGACGGGTGGTGAAGCCATCATCTTGGGTACTACGGGTAAGAACTTCGGTGCAGGTATGAGTGGTGGAATCGCCTACGTATTTGATGCAGAAGGAACTCTCGAGAACAGATTCAACAATGACAGCGCTGATCTAGAGCAGCCTACCGCTGAGGATTTAGCCTATTTACAAAAGCGCATTCAAACGCACTGGGAGCATACAGGTAGCGCCCGCGCCAAAGCGTTGATAGAAAATTGGGACACTGTTTCGGACCAATTCGTCAAGGTATTCCCAAGAGATTATAAACGCGTTCTAGAAGCGAAAAAAGCACAAGCACATGGGTAAGGATACAGGATTTTTAGAAGTAGATCGCCAAGGGCCTGCGATGCGCCAGCCTGAGGAGCGAGTTAAAGATTACAAAGAACATTACTTGCCGCTTGGCGAACGAGCCACCGAACAGGCCTCTCGCTGCATGGACTGTGGTGTCCCGTTTTGTAACTCTGGATGTCCACTAGGCAACCGTATTCCTGAGTTTAACGACGCGGTGTATCGTGGCGACTACAAGGAAGCATACAGCGTTTTGCGTACGACGAACAACTTCCCTGAATTCACGGGTAGAATTTGTCCTGCGCCTTGTGAGGCAGCCTGTGTATTGGGCATCAACAACAATCCGGTAACCATTGAATTCATTGAAAAAGAAATCAGTGAAAAGGCCTGGGAAGAAGGTTGGGTGGTCCCAAAGCTGCCCGTGGTTAGAACAGGTAAAAGCGTAGCCGTTGTAGGTGCAGGCCCTGCTGGTTTAGCCGCTGCGGACCAACTGAACCAAAAAGGCCACCGCGTAAAAGTATTTGAACGCGATGCCCGAGTTGGAGGCCTATTGACTTACGGCATTCCAGATTACAAGCTTGAAAAGCACGTGGTGGCGCGCCGAGCGGCCATCATGGAGGAAGAAGGTGTTGTTTTTCAATGCAATACGGAAATAGGTACAGACATCACGCTCGAGGAACTTAGGGAATCATTTGATGCAGTGCTCATCACTATTGGTTCGAAGCAACCTCGCGATATTCGTGCAAAAGGAAGAGAAGCAACTGGTGTTCATTTTGCCATGGATTTCTTACACCTGAACAACCAAAAGGTTGCAGGGGATGCCCCTATAGGAAATGACATCACGGCCAAGGATAAAACAGTCCTTGTCATTGGCGGGGGAGACACGGGTTCCGACTGTATTGGCACTTCTATTCGTCAAGGCGCCAAGCAGGTGATCCAGGTGACCATTGAAGAGCAACCACCGTTGGAGCGTGCTGCAAATAACCCTTGGCCTGAGTGGCCGAAGATTATGCGTACATCCTCATCACATGAGGAAGGGTGTGAGCGTATTTGGGGGTTGAATGCAACCTCCTTCAATTCAGACGACCAAGGTAATCTAGTGAGCGTGAGTTTTGATGAAGTTCGCGGTGAGGAATTGGCCGGTAGATGGCAGTTTGTTCCAACCGGTGCCCAGCGCACCATTGAATGTGATATGGCCGTATTGGCCATTGGTTTCGTGCATCCCGAGCATGAAGGTCTCGTGAGCGGTGCAGGCTTATCTACAGATCCAAGAGGGAATATTGCGGCGGAAGGTTTTAAGACGAGCATGGAAGGGGTTTTCACGGCCGGGGATGCACGCCGCGGACAGAGTTTGGTGGTTTGGGCCATTGCGGAAGGTCGTCAGGCAGCAGATGCAATTGACGTATCTTTAGCCAAAGCCTAAGCCAAATGAAATACTTATCCCTTTCGGTTTTCGTGGTAGTACTCGCTTGTAATGCACCCGAAAAAAATCCAACGAAATCACTGTTTAATGGGGCAGACCTCAGTGGTTGGCACGTGTACAATGCTGGGGATGTGCCATCAATCTGGTTCGTTGAGGATGGGTTATTGACTTGCGATCCGGAACATGAGGGGGAATACGGCGATTTAGTGACCGATTTTTCTTTTGAAGGCACGTATACGTTGAATTGCGAATGGAAGGTGGATAGCGGTGGTAATAGTGGGATTTTCCTACATGTGGTCGAAGCAGAATCCCTTGCGGCTCCTTGGATGAGTGGGGTAGAGTACCAGATTTTAGATCACTCGGACACCACAAATCATAATTACGGTGATCCCACTAGGATGAGCGGTGCCTTTTATGGTTTCCAGGAATTACCCGATAGTGTGCTGTACCATCAAGGTGGCTGGAATAGAACCCGCATCGTTGTGAACGATAACCTTATTACCTTCTTTCTAAATGGTATGCAGACTGCAGAAATGGATTTGAGCACGCAAGAATGGCGGAATGCAGTGGCCAATTCAAAATTTGCTGAATACCCTGAATTTGGGAAATCGAGACGCGGGAAAATTGCCCTGCAAGCCTGGAAAGGCCGCGTTCAATTCCGAAACATCAAATTAATGCAACGCCACTAATTATTCTGTAAAGCGTAAGCGTTTAGGGTAATGGCAATACTCAACCAAACGACATAGGGGGTTAACAACCAAGTTACTTTCGGTAGGTGAGGTTTCGCAATTAGAGCCATCGCACCCACAATAAATACAAGGACTATTATTTCTACTAGAGCCCAACCCATCCAATGAAGGTCGAAGAAAAGCGGATTCCACGCAATGTTGAACACCAGCTGAACGGCATAGATCCAAAGTATCGTATTGCGTAAACTTTCTACTTGAACGGCTTTATTCATAAACAGGCTCAAGCAAATCATGATAAGGGTCCAAGAGGCTCCAAATACCCAACCTGGTGGGGTCCAGGGAGCTTTGTTTAGGTTGGTATACCACGATCCCAACGGGCCTTCGCCCATTAAATAGCTGCCCAACGCAAGGGCACCAAAATTCAGAATTAAGAAAAGTACGAGTCTCATTATTTAATAATTGCGCTGAATAATAGTCCTAATCCAATGCCTGCCATCAGGCTACCAACAAAGGCTAAACCGCCCATACTTTGCAATAGGAAAAATCCTACCCCTAGACCGGTCATCATTCCGCCGCCCATTACGAGCGCTTGTCGGTAACTGAATTTATCTTCCTTCATTTTTATACCATTAACATTATGATCGCTAGTACGATACCGCCAAGGGTAAACCAAAGTCCTTTCTTAAAAATAGGTGATTTTGGTACGAACATGAAGAAGGCACTAACGGCAAAGAAGAATAGCGACGCCCCAAAGAACATGTTGAAGTAGTACAACGGATCATTAGTAGTCGCTTTGTGCAAATGCGTCAGCTTGTCGAGCCAACCGGGTAATTCCTTGGCGGTGAATTTCGCTTCTCCAGTCTCAGGATTGTAGGCACCTTGCTCAAAAACTAACATAGTGCCGTCGTTATCGATTACTTTTAAGTCACGAATTCTCAAGGCACGGCCTAGTGTTTCTTCGGTGAGGCCTGCTTCGACAGTGATCTCTTTTTGAACCTCTTGTTTAAAGGTATCGGTGTTTCTAAAGATGAGGGTAATACCTGAAACGGCGTAAATCATCATGATTCCGGCTAGGAAAAATCCAAGGTAGCGGTGTAGGATTCTAAAGGTCATGTAGTTTATTTCAAAGTGTTTCAAATGTACGCTCTAAGATTGGCCGTTCCACTCGTTATAAAATTGATTTAAAAAACCTTCCATATACTGATGCCTCTGTTCGGCAATTCTTTTTCCGCTCACGGTATTCATTAAATCCTTGAGCAGGAGCAGTTTTTCATAAAAGTGATTGATGGTAGGCGCTGTCGATTTCTTGTACTCTTCCTTGGTCATATTGAGATTCGGAGCAATCGATGGATCGTAAATGGCTCTGTTTTTAAATCCCCCATAGTTGAAGGTACGCGCAATCCCAATGGCACCGATGGCATCAAGGCGGTCGGCATCCTGGACGATGTGGAACTCAATGCTGTGATCCTCATGTTCGTTGGCGCCGCCTTTGTAGCTGATGGCACGAATGATCGAGGCGATGCGATCAATGCGGTCCTGAGGATAGTTTTGGGAAAGAAGCCAGTTTGCGGCTGTTTTGGGTCCAATTTTCTCATCACCCCCATGAAACTTTGAATCTGCGATGTCGTGGAGAAGCGCAGCTAATTGGACCAATTCCATATCACAATCCTCCTCCTTAGCGATAAGCATCGCATTCTTCCAAACCCGTTCGATGTGGAACCAATCATGCCCGCCTTCAGCATCAGCAAGGGTTTTTTGTACAAACCCAATGGTATTTTGAATCATGTCAGACATGTAAACAAATGTGATAAATTCGGAAGAGGTAAACCTAAGCGCAATGAAAAGAATTTTACTCCTGGCCGCATTATGTTGTGGCATCACTGCCCAAAGCCAAAGCAACAATGCCTTGCACTTCGACGGCTCGGACGACTACATCAGCACCACAAAATCCAGCATACAAGGCAATGCAGCGCGCTCTTTCGAGGCGTGGATTAGAACAGACGAGAACTGCGTCCCGGGTGCCGCAGGTGGCGTTCAGCAGGTCATTGCAGATATGGGGACTTTTGTAATTGGGAAGCGATTTACTTTCAATTTGCTTTGGTCAAATTCTATACGTCTTGAGATCGGTGGTTCTGGGGTGAGCGGGACCACTGCGGTGAACGATTCTTTATGGCACCACGTCGCAGCCGTGTACAACCCAAACGGCGCGAAAACCGTGGAGTTATTTGTGGACGGCGTGAGCTGTGGTACTGGGAATTTTACTTCTACACCGGCCACCACAGCTGGAAATGTGGTTATTGGACGTCGCATCGACGGGGTAAATAATTTCGGTGGGGACATCGATGAATTCCGTCTATGGAACATCGCATTGACGCAAAGTCAAATCCAAGCCCATATGAACGGGGAGATTTGCGCGCCTTCGAGTAACCTAGTGTTGTATTACACGATGAATGATGGAGTTGCTGATGGAAGCAATTCTTCAAATACGACATTGACGGACCATGCAGGCACGAATAATGGGACCTTGCAAAACTTTAATTTGAGTGGATCTAGTTCGAATTGGACCTATGGACAAAATTTAAGTCAAACCGTCTACGACACCGTAGTAGCAACGGCTTGTAGCCAGTACGTGATTCCAGATAGTAGTGGCTATTGGGATGCGACAGGAACCTACAGTTGGACCTTCAACCAAGTGTCGGGAGCATCAGCGGGTTGTGATTCCATCGTTATCTATGATCTTACCATTGATACGGTCGATACTCGGACTTCGGTGAACGGTATTGTGCTATCTGCATTGGCCACAAATGCCACCTATCAATGGGTAAACTGCGGCGATAGTTCGTTGATTTCAGGGGCCAATTCTGCGACCTATGTCGCCTCCGCCAATGGCGATTATGCGGTACTCATCACCCAAGGAAATTGCACCGAGTGGACGGATTGTATTTCGGTCACGACCATAGGGCTAGAGGAGAGATCTCATCCTGGAGTAGTGGTCTACCCAAATCCATCCAAAGGAACAGTATACGTACTGCACGCGGAAGAGGGCGTAATAATTGAAATCCTTGATGTTTATGGACGAAAAGTAGGAGAGTCTGCAATTGAAAACGGCACCATTGAATTGCCGGCTCATTTGGTCAACGGCATGTATGTCTTGCGGAGTCCCACGTTGGAATCGCCGTTGAAATTGCAACTGTTGAGATAATTGGTTTTTTTTAAGGGCCCAATTCTATTCAACCTCGTACTTTAGCACCTACAAACGAATCCACGTTGAACGCAAAGGCCTTACAGCAAATCACCGAGAGTAAATGGATGGACCTACTAGGGGTAGCCTTGGTTATTAGCGTCTCCATTTCTTTGGGTTTCCATTTAACAGTTAGTCAGGGTATTCATATTGGTTATTTCTCCACTATTGGAGCTGCTGGCTCAATGATGGTGACTAGATTAGTCACAAAGCGCAATAATTTCGGGAATCTTTTAGGTCTATTTACTGCCGTAAATTCCGCCTTTGTAGATTATTATTTGGGCAATGAAGCGGCATTCTTAACCTATCCTATTTCTTTTCTAGGTGCAGGTGCGTCCTATTTGTATTGGAAACATAAAGAGGACCGCGTCCCGCGTAAGATTGATCCTGTTTACTTTATAAATATCGGGATAGCTTTTGTATTGGGGGTTAGTCTGAATTACATTGGGTTTACAGATTTCCTCACGGCTCCTATTGGGGATAAGATGTCCAAGTTCACTGTTACAGCGATTATTACAGGCATTACATATTCTGGAATTCTGAATACGCCTCGTATGTATGCAGATTCTTGGGCGAGCTGGCAAGTTTATAATTTACTTAAACTATACCAAAACATCTTGTTTGGCAATATTGCCTATGTTGCGAAATACTCTTTTTATATTGTAAACGCCACTCTTGCTTGGGTAGTTTGGCATTTGATTAGACTTGGGCAGTTTAAACACTGATTAGAGGTATTTTTATATTAGTATATTTATCAAATGCCTCGATAAAAGAACCTGTCCGATTTGTCATTGCTTTCACGTGTCTTGACATAATTTCAACGATACATTTATTAACGATTAAGTTTATTCAAAAAATGAAATATGCTAAATGGATTCAATCAGAAGGTTTTGGTCTCCAGGATATGAAAGAATACCTGAAAACCTATTATTTCCATAATTCTTGGTATGATAATAGCTTGAATATGGTAATTTACTGCACGCCTTGGATAAAGGATATAGTAGAAATTGATTTTAGGTTCAAGCCGGAGGAATTCGAGTCAATCATTAATAATATTAAATCAAACAAACTCATTCCATCTTTACGTTTTCTTCCTTCCGAGTTACAAAATTTTACTAAACAGCTTTGGTGGTTTGCTCCATTAACTATTTGGAAAGAAAATGTTTGTTCCCTAGCCTTTATTGATAAAAATGGGTTTCATGTATTGAAGGAAACTGTAGAAGGAGAAATCGATATAATATTTGCATTTCCTTTTGACAAAGCAGAAAGGGTCGAATTTGAAAAAAATATTGATGGCCAATCTATAGATCGCATTACGCTGTTCCAAAAAGACGGAGGGTATTTGACTTTTGATGAAACGAAAGCAGATAAAAGTCATGGATCTAATCTAGAGGTGATATTTACAATTTGGGAATTGCGAGAGCCAACTATCATTGCTAGTAAAGGAAAGCCTATGTGGGCAGAAGGGTTTGGCGGCGAGGGGTATACCCCATTTCACAGCAAAGGAGATATTTTGGTAGCTGAAAAGTGGATAGAGGATATTTTTAGACCTGACCCGAAAATGTTTGGATTTTAATAGAAAAACTGAGTAACTTCAAAAAATCAAAAATTAAACAATTAAAATTAATTATTAGATTATGTCAAGACCAGATACAATTTCATTGGTTGATGCCTTAGCGTTTATTTATGTGGGTATGTCAACTGCGGATGGAGAGATTGATAAAAGTGAAATTGGTACCATTGCCCAAAAGACTTCCGAATGGTTAGATGGAGATAGAGAAGGGACATTAGATGCTGTCTCAAAAGCGTTAGATTGGCGTCATTCAACTGAAGACTTCGGTGAAGATGTGGTGTTATGTTGTAATTTCATCAAAGCTAAATTTAGCGAGGCAAATTTGAAAGCACTTATGCAGGATTTGGCTACAATTGCCGGAGCTGATGGAGACATTCACGAAGGAGAACAAGAATACTTCAACATTATGAATGACATTTTTTTCGGTGAGTAAATCGTCGACATGACTTTATAAAGGCCGAGCATTAACTCGGTCTTTTTTTTTAATTAGTCGATTGGTTTTTGTTTTTTAATATCAATTCCATCTGTATTTTTTCTGTCATCGGTTACATAACTATCCATAATCATTTGATAATTATTAATCACAGCGCCTAAGACAAGGTTGAGCAATAAGAAAACTGCGAAACAATACCAAACAACCAAAAAACTTGATACTAGCCATGGGGGTGTAGAGATTACCCCCCTCTCGTAGGCTGCGTTTAATAGTCCCTTAATTGACCACCATTCTGCTCCTGCAGTAATGCTAAATAAAGTGTAAAATGAATCCCCGACAGTCATAAATGGATTGACCGATTCACCGTTACTTATAATCGACGCTAAGTATTCTTTTGTCTCAGTATCAATATCTTCAGGTATCTTTAGCATCGTTACTCCTATTAGACTGTATAGATAACAAAAAATTAAGAAGAATAATGCGTTGTAAAAAAGCGATTTCATTGACTTTACAAGGACGTTTACGATCACTTTAATTTCTTTTGATGCTCTTAATAATCTAAGAACTCTAAATACACGAAGGACTCGTAATGCACTAAACACTGCACCATTCTCTGAAATGTTTTCGGGAATAAACCCGATTAGCACAATGAATAAATCGAAAATATTCCACCCATCAGAGAAAAAATCCTTCACTCCTTCCGAAGCTATGGCACGTAAAATGATTTCTAATGTAAAAATAAACAAACACAGGCGTTGGATTAATTCGACAGATTCATTTGAAGTGTAAGTTTCAACTCCAATTAGGGCACTGTTCAGAATAATTACGGCAACAATTAATCTTTCGAAAAAAAAACTATTTACTAATACTTCAATCTTTCGCTTCATTGTACAATATTGCTATTATCGGGATGCGTATTTAAATATCACTTGCTGGTTAAATATAATAGAAAGTATTACTCCATTAACAAATATTTAGACATCGAGAACTCCATGTAAATTATAGTTGTTTACTAACTAAATACTGGAGAGTCTTATGTTCAAGTAATCAATAATTGAACCTATGAGTATAGCGCAATCAGATATTAAAGTTGAGAGAAACATCAACAAAATTAATCCTTAGATGCCATATAGATTCTCATTAAGACACCAAGATTCCTTGTACTTGTAAAACGGGAATTGGGTCCATGAAATTGGCATCAATGGTATGTGGGCCAAAAATGTATTTCCGATCCTTCATTTGACCATCTTCGAAAAAGCTGATCCAATACTCGTTGAATAGATCAAAAACCTCGGGCATGACGGGTTCTAGTTTCGCTGCACTTTTGGCAGGAAGCACCTTAATGGCCTTTCTTAAGGTAGCCGTTTGTTTGCCTCCTTTTGTTTCCAAGTCACTATATCCGCGGCTCTGAATCATCAAATGTTCTAATGGACCTTCAGTATCATTGATAATGTGTACCCACCAGTTCTTATTGCCTTGCTCGTCTTCGCGTTGAATGGCTGCGACGTAAACATTTTTAACCTCTGGAATGATGATGTCTTTTTTCAAAGCTGAGTCTTTGTTTGCAAATGTACTGCAGGCTCATCACATACTATTGTCTCAAATATGAGTAATAATTATTCTATTTTCTGATTTAGGCCTGTATAAAACCACATAAAAAGACGTATAACGGGATTTTTTGAATTGTGGGAGCGTTTTAATCGAGTGTACTTAGCACCATAATCAAAACACAATTCGTTATGAAATTCAAATTAACTATTATGCTTACAATGTTGACTATAGCATTGTTTGCGCAAAAGACGCCATCAGTGGCAGTATTAGACTTCGATACAAGAGGTTATGATGAGGTGGCCCGCCATCAGATCATTCAGAAATTGACGTTAGAGATGATTAATATGGAAGGCTACGAGGTTATTGATAGCTATGATGTGGAATATATCTCTGAACGTGATGATATTGATTTTACAGGCTGTTTCTCAAGAATCTGTTTGAAGGAGTTAGGAGAAAAGTTAGCAGTAGATTTTATTCTTACTGGCTCTATGAACTTGCTTGGTGAGAAAGTAAGTACAACGGTTAGATTGTTCGATGTAGCTCAAGGTTCTTTTGTTAACAGTGCCAATCGTAACTACGTGGATGTACCGAAGAATGACCTTTTAATGGCAGAACTTACCCTTAAAGATATGATGGGCTTGGAAAACGATCCGGAATTGGTCCGTAGAGTTACCGTTGCTAACGATTACGAGAACATTTTGAACAATCCGTATGACCGTACTATCGTCGCAGAAGGCCCACGTATGGGCTTTGGATTTGTCACAGGTAAGAACGCGGAAATATTGGCTCTCCCCGCATCTCAAGGTGGGTTCGATCAAAAGATTCCATTGATGTCTCAGTTCGGTTACCAATTTGAAAAAGCATATATCACGACAGGGAATTGGCAAGCGTTAGCCGAGTTTATTCCACTTATTAGCGGTTTAGAATCGAACAGATTTGTTCCGAACATAACCCTATTGAATGGATTGCGTAACAACAATAATGGCTGGGAATTTGCATTTGGTCCAACCGTAGATTTCACAAGGACCTTTGAAGGCCAACTGGATTCAAGAGGATCAATAACTGTAAGCACCGCATTGGTTTTCTCTGTAGGTAAAACAGTAAAAAGTGGTGAAATGAACTTCCCGATAAACGTATTTTTCATTCCCCCAAAGGATGGCTCATCATACAGGTTTGGTTTGTCGATGGGGTGGAATGCTTCTGCAAAGAAGCGCTTGTTTGATTAATTCAAACGAAATTGTGTGGAACCCCTTCAGTCGATGACTTGGAGGGGTTTTTTTATTTACCGATACAGAACTTGCTAAAGATGTTGGCCAATAGATCGTCAGTAGAAATAGTACCGGTAATTTCGCCCAATCCGTCTAGCGCCAAGCGTAAGTCTTGAGCTAGTAAGTCTCCCGGGATGCTCAGTTCTACAGCTTCTATGCTTTTGTCCAAAGCCAACGCAGTCCTGCGCAAGGCATCGGCGTGGCGAGCATTTGTGACAATGGTTTGTGAGGCGCTGTGTGAAGTCCAAGCGGTGGCCTCCTTTAGTGCTGCAAGGAGCTCATCAAGCCCTTCTTTAGACTTAGCGGCTATCTCAAAGATCTGACGCTTCGAACCCCTCAGTCTTGATAGAATTTCTGTCGTATCCGCTTGATCGGATTTATTGATACACAAGAACAACTCCGCTTGAGGAGCTGATTGCTCTAAATGAGCAATGCGCTGCTCTAAATCTGCCTCGGGCGCCGTGGCGTCAATAAGGTAGAAAATGACATCGGCTTTTTCGGCTTGTTCGAAGGCCTTTTGAATACCAATTTTCTCCACATAATCCTTAGTCTCTCGAATCCCTGCAGTATCAATTAATCTATAGGTCAATCCGCCGTAGTTGAAGGTGTCTTCAACAGTATCTCGTGTGGTACCCGCAATGGAACTAACGATGGCGCGGTCTTCGCCAAGCAAAGCGTTTAGTAGGGTGGACTTTCCAGCGTTTGGGGCGCCGAGGATCGCAGTGGCAATTCCTTTCTTCAGTGCATTTCCGTACTTGAAACTATCAATCAACGCATTGACCTTGGTTTTCAGAGAATTCAGCATGTCGAGTAGATCTTTCCTTGATGCGAATTCTACATCTTCCTCGCTAAAATCTAATTCTAACTCAATCATCGAAGCGAAATGCACCAGTTCTTCTCTGAAGGTGGTGATTTCGTTGGAGAAGCCCCCTTTGAGTTGTCGCAGAGCCACATCGTGCATGGTTTTATTCTCTGCATGAATCAAATCTGCTACGGCCTCTGCTTGGGCAAGGTCCATGCGACCGTTCATGAAGGCACGCATGGTGTATTCGCCTGGATCAGCTAGTCGAGCTCCGGCTTCGAGCAAGCTTTCCATGATGCGGGCGACGATATATGGGGAGCCGTGGCAGCTGATTTCAAAGCTTTCCTCGCCAGTGAAGCTCTTGCCTTCTTCAAAGAAAGTGATCAGGACCTCGTCAATGTGCTCTCCTTCGATGCTGTAATCCCCGAAATAGGCGCGGTGGGATTCAAGGCCCAATTTCTGTGCGCGCTTCGAGGTGAAGTAAGGAGAGAGGAGTTCGGCGGAATTGGCCCCACTAACTCTAACAATCGCTAGCGCACCTACCCCCTGGGGTGTGGATAATGCACATATGATATCGTCTCTCAGCATGGCGCAAAGATACATCGTTAAGTAATGAGCAAAGAAATTTGTATTCGAGGGAAAGCCATTGCGCCTTGGGTAGTACATTTGCCGAGTATTTCACAGAAAATCGATTTCCAATGAGCGTTTTAGTCAACAAAGACTCTAAGATTATTGTCCAAGGTTTTACCGGTAAAGAAGGCACGTTCCATGCCACTCAAATGATTGAGTATGGTACGAACGTCGTAGGTGGAGTGACTCCAGGAAAAGGAGGCATGACGCATCTTGACCGTCCGGTATTCAATACAGTAGCGGATGCCGTTGCGAAAGCGGGTGCAGACACTTCCATCATCTTCATTCCACCAGCATTTGCTGCGGATGGTATTATGGAGGCTGCTGAAGCGGGTATTAAAGTGATCATTTGTATTACAGAAGGTATTCCCGTGGCGGATATGGTGAAAGTGAAAGAGTACTTGAAAGACAAAGACTGTACGTTGATTGGCCCTAACTGTCCTGGTGTAATGACGGCTGGTGAAGCGAAAGTGGGTATTATGCCAGGTTTCATCTTCAAGAAGGGGACCGTGGGTATCGTGAGTAAATCAGGTACGTTGACCTACGAAGCAGTAGACCAGTGTACTAAAGCTGGTTTGGGTCAGACTACGGCTATTGGTATCGGTGGTGATCCTATTATCGGAACAACCACGAAGCAAGCGGTGGAGTTGTTGATGAACGATCCGGAGACTGAAGGTATTATCATGATTGGTGAGATCGGCGGTCAGCTAGAAGCTGAAGCAGGTAAGTGGATCAAAGAGAACGGCACGAAGCCAGTGGTAGCGTTTATTGCGGGTGAAACTGCACCGGCAGGACGTACGATGGGCCACGCAGGTGCGATTGTAGGTGGGGCTGAAGATACAGCGGCTGCTAAGAAGGCGATTTTGCGCGACTGTGGCATTACTGTAGTTGATTCTCCAGCAGATTTGGGAACGGCTATGGCTAAATTGCTTGGTAAGTAATAAGACTATTGATAAGTATAGAGCCGCTTCACTATGTGGGGCGGCTTTTTTGTTGCCTTTGGCCGTACCTTCGTTCTATGAAAGAAATCAAATGCCCTAAGTGTACCCAGTGGTATGAGGTAGATCCAGCCATGGACAAGTACTCGTACACGTGTAGCGGATGCCAGGCGCCTTATGCGGTGAAGACTGAAGTTCAGTTGGAGCGTGAGGAGGGAATGAAGGCCCCAGTGAGCAAGCCGCCGCTGACTTGGAAGCGCTTTGGGGAAATGCATTGGGCGTTGGTGATCTTGAACAACATTGGCTTCATTATTCAGACCATTTTGTTCATGATTGGCACAATCATCGGTATCTTAGTTGCACCACTGTAGAACTATGGAATTTCTATCACCTAAAACGAAAGAGCGAATCGCGAAATTGAAGCAAGAAAATGCCCAGTTAAAAGCAGCTGCTCAATCCCAACAAGAGAAGTCTTCGGCTGCCCTGGCTTGGTTGCCATGGGGCTTGGTGGTCATTTCGAGTGCCATAGCGGTCTTTTTATTCCTTCGCCCTTCGGGACCTTCTGAGGAAGAAGTAGGGGCAATACAGGTTGAATTGTGGCGCGACGGAGCGGCGGTGGATACCGTTTTAAAGCCGAACACTGGTCTTGTTTTTTCAATTCAGGTTGGAGCATATAAAGACTTGGATATGAGTGAATTGAACCATGGTCTTTCAGCTATGTCATTTTCAGAAGATAGTGCATATACACGCATCAAATTAGGCCAATTTGCTTCCCTTCCGGAAGCACAGCAATTTTTGGAATTGGTCATAAATATGGGATTCGAACGTGCTTTTATTGTTGCGTATAAAGACGATAATGCCGTAGGTTTGCTCTCGAATAAAACCGCACTTAATTAAATCATATGGGTTTACTTTCAGGAAAAACGGCCATCATTACCGGGGCCTCGAAGGGTATTGGTAAAGGAATTGCCGAAACTTTCGCTAAGGAAGGCGCAAATGTTGCCTTCACCTATTTGAGTTCTGTAGAAAAAGGACAGGCTCTAGAAGAAGAATTAAAACAATACGGAACTACCGTCAAAGGATACCGCTCTGATGCTTCTAAGATGGAAGATGCTGAGGCATTAGTGGCGCAGGTCGTTGAGGACTTCGGCGGCGTAGATATTGTCGTAAACAATGCAGGAATTACTAAGGACATGCTATTGATGCGCATGACTGAGGAAGATTTTACTCGTGTGATCGAGGTGAATTTGAACTCTGTATTCAACATGACTAAAGCGGTGCAGCGTACGTTCTTAAAGCAACGCTCGGGCTCCATCGTGAACATCAGCTCAGTAGTAGGTGTGAAGGGAAATGCTGGACAGGCCAACTATGCAGCCTCTAAGGCAGGTATCATTGGCTTTACGAAGTCTGTGGCATTGGAATTAGGGTCACGCAACATTCGTTGTAATGCTATCGCACCTGGATTTATCGAAACAGAGATGACCGCTGTATTGGATGAAAAGACGGTTCAACAATGGCGCGACGGCATTCCATTGAAACGCGGCGGTAGCCCAGAAGATGTGGCTAATGCTTGTTTGTTCCTGGCGTCAGATATGAGTGGTTATATCACCGGTCAAGTCATGAACGTTTGTGGTGGAATGTTGACCTGATGACAAGTCTCGGCGCAGTTGGTATAGCCTTATTTGTAGGCGCTGCAGCAGCGTTCGTTTTATATTATACATCAAGTAAAAAGCCAGAGTCCGTATGGATTCTGGCTTTTCTTCGTTTTGGTTGGATGGCATTGCTGGTCTATGCCATTTTGGCTCCGGCACTCGAGAGAAAGCAGGAAGTAGGTCGACCTCAGGTTCTTTGGATTCTAGCGGATACTTCTCATTCCGTAAACGGTGATGCGATGCGCCTTGCAGAGGAGATTGTTGGTACACAGCAAGGGCAGGGGTTACAGTGCATGACTGTACCGTATGCTAATGATGCCATTCCTGCACAGCAGCCTTGGATTTATGTAGGTGACGGGCATATTGAATCAATACATTCCTCGGTGACTCCTCCGGTAGGGATGTACATGATGCCGGCCAATCCGCTCGATGCACCGACTTTGGTTCAGGGGATTTCCGTCCCGCCGCGTGTCGTGTCCGGTTCTACCTTCCCTTTTAAGGTCCAATTATCTCAAGGAGAGGTTGATCTCACCGTTCAATGGAATGGCCAGCAACTGCAGCGCGTAGAAGGTTTGTTGAAGGCACCAGAGGAATTGGGCACATATGCTGTAAAAGTTGTGGCAACTTCAGGCAGTCAAACAGATCAAAGGATTGTTTGGGTCAAAGTGGAGAAGGAGTACCGTAAAGTGGGGCTTTTGAGTGATGCTGCGCATCCGCATGAAATGATGGTGCGCCGTTGGGCCAAAAAACGTCGCTATGGTATTGTAGGTGATCGTACGGTTTCGAACATCATCACCATTGGTAAGGTGTCCGCCCCCGAGGATAAAGAAGTATTGAAATTGAGTGGGGGATTACCCAATGCATTTGATTTTGCTCAGGTGTACAAGCCTGGAAAATCCTCATTGCCGAATGCGGTAAAACTTTGGACTTCACAGGAGGGCTTGCTGGATTTATCTCAGGTGCACTGGTACCGTTCGGCGCTAGAGGATGAAAATGTCATTGCTGTTTTTGAGGATCATTTGGACCAATTCATTGCACGTACCACACCGCCTCGCATCTCCTACAGTGGAAATTCACATCCACTCAAGGGACAACAAGCCTCTTGGACGCTCGCGCTCATAGGGTCAGATGGCTTGCCAAAGCAGGCCAATAGTAGGATTGAGATTTGGAAAGGAGAGGAGCTCATAGATGTTCCTGTGGTTGAAGAAAGTGAATCTGGCATCTATGGCTTTACTACCCAATTCACTGCTGCAGGCACCTTTGACATTAGCATGTCCATGACTCGTGACGGGGAAGATTTTGTCGCTCAAGAGCGCGTAGTGGTGGGCGAGGGCGATATTGAAGCCATCCGTCCGTTTAATCAAAGATTGATGAACGAGTGGAGGCAACAGGCGCAATGGGTCGCAAGCGACACCAACACCGCAGCTTATGAAGCTTGGGAATTGGAGCGTCAGACGATGGAATTGGCCATAAAAAATCCCCAGCACTACACATGGTGGTACTGGGGACTTGCATTGTTGCTTGCCGCATTAGAGTGGGTACTCCGCCGTCGTCAAGGTTTGATTTAAAGATTGTTCATCAAGAAGTTGTTCAACTCTTCTGGCGATAAGTTCTTTCCAACGATCACGCCATTATCGTCCAACAAGATGTTTTGTGGAATGTATTGAATCCCGTAGTACACGGCAATTTCATTTTTCCAGAAGTTCAAGTCGCTCACTTGTGGCCAAGGCAAGCCGTCGGCTTCGATTCCTGCTTTCCACTTCTCAGCATCCTGGTCCAAGCTAATGCCGACAATGTTGAATCCTTTGTCGTGGTAAGCGTTATATGCAGCTACTAATGCTGGATTAGCGGCGCGACAAGGGCCACACCATGAAGCCCAGAAATCTACCAATACATAGGTTCCTTCGACGCTCAAGATGCTCAATAGCTCGCCTTCTGGGGTGGCTTGAGTGAAGTCTTGAAAGTTCGCGCCTACTTGGGAACGCTCGAGTTCGTCAATTTTAGCTTGCAGCTTTTCGTAATCTGGACACGCGTGGTATTCTTCCGAGATTTGGTCGCGTACTTGTATGAAATCCTCGTAGGTGATATCTGAAGTAGCTTGACTGAGGATGATGGCTGCACCGAGCAAGTTGTTGTTCTTCGCAAACTTTACCACAGATTTAGATTGGCTCGCGATGAGGTTCATTGCCTCTGCACGAATTTGCTCTTGTGCTGCAGTATCGTTCAACGTCATGGCATCGCGAAACTTGATTTCAAGCATGCCCATGGTATTGTTAAAAATCTCGCCGCGTTGGTTGAAAACGGTCACAGAATCTTGGAAGGCACCTGCTGTGATGTTGTACCCTACGATAGAATCGAAGGCAATACTAACATCTGTTC